>Ga0136643_10007970_pt1 | contig 15410 bp, 12 predicted proteins | sample TergutLab28metaG_FD_96883 | JGI IMG/M metagenome (GOLD analysis project Ga0136643, IMG submission 96883) | Labiotermes labralis P1 segment gut microbial communities from Petit-Saut dam, French Guiana - Lab288 P1 (version 3) (version 3) | ecosystem: Host-associated > Arthropoda: Insects >... | reverse complement strand
TGCTGAAAAAATTAGTAAATTCCTATAGTTGTTTTTTTGGGTCTTTTTTTTTTTTTTTTCTTTTTTGTGATTTTTTTGGGGGGTCACGAGGGGGGCCCCCCCCCCCCCCCCTCATGCATGTCCTTGCTAGTAAGTCCAATGTTAGGGTTTAAAATCAAACCAATGACCTCCCAGATATGAAGCTGGGATGCTAATCATTCACCTGTAGTGTTCAGTCAAACTGAAGTTAACAGAAACCTTTGTCTAAAGCAATGCAGCAGCATTTAACAATTCTGTTATCACCCGTAGAGATTGTAGACATCAAATAAGGTGTAAGAACAACTCTGACATATACATTTATTCAAGATATAACAATTCGTGGTATGAAGGCAACCTGGATAAATCACACGGTACGTTCCAAACAGTACTTTGGTAGGTACTAGACAGTAGCTGCAATTAACAGAACGAGTATCTGAGAATTGTTACAGTGTGTAATTTTAACCTATTTAAAATTGACAGTGTTACATATCTGCCATCAGGTGGCAGATCTAAAATACTGGAAACAGGCATTATTGTAGGCAGAGGTCACAGAGCAGCAGTAGGCTCTTTAAACCCCACAGTACTAGACACACCGATAATGAGACACTTATGGATTTATGAAGTACATCTTGATTAAAATAGTTCTCTTGCAAATATACTTCACCAATATCAAGTAAAAGAAATACGACTTTGTACATTCAGATATTAAGATTATACCACCCACAATTAGAAAGAAAATGTAATGAAACATATTCGTACAGCTAAGGCAAAAACTGCATATATTGGATGGTGCAATCAGCACTCTGCTCTCTTATGAATCTTTACTTCAAACACAGCCACCTGTCTTAAGCTAATTTTCCATTTGTTCTCTCACTCTCAGCTGTAATGCAATTATATTTCCTCTATGATATGGCTTGAAAGTTTGTCACCATTTACACACTCACATTAAAGTTTCAGTTTAGTGTTAATAGTGTATTCCTTGTCACTGGTATTGCCTTGCTTCTTTCATGTATCAGTTTTCACTCAACTATTCTCCAGTTGTCATATGACCAGTTTGCTCCACTAAAAATATGGTAAACAGTTGCATTTTTGTGTCAATAAGAATGTCCACTACCAGACAACAGAAAATGCTGGTTTTGTGGTGCTAGCAAGGTTTCTGAAGCAACTGTTCCATTTGTCCTGCCCTCAATTCAGCCTTTTACAAAAACAATATTCTCTGCAATCAATTGCACAGACATGTTACATATTAACAATTCTTTGTATAACAGCAAATGACAATCTACCCTGAAGACTGAGGCAGCAGATTCCTCCAAAACATCAACATATTTCTGCCAGGCTACAAGGCATCAGATCACAGAAGGCAGTAAACTTCACACTCATTGATGTGAGATGCAATACAGATGCCTGTTTAAAACATACTTGAAATTTAAGTTATCTAGAGATAAAGGTTGTTAAAAAGTGAAAATGATATGGTAGCCTTGACACCTAACTGTATGCAGGAATCCCCCAGCAACATTAGCATAAGCAGAGTGATTCACATGTCTGGAAAAACTCAGTTTAAAAACTTATACATTGAAATAAAGACCAAGATATTTCCAGCAAACCGATATTTCTGTGTCCGAAATTTTCACGTTCCACAGCACCAGTATTTCTCGGGCACCAAAACACATATGCAAGAGACCTATAACACAGTTTTCCTCCCAAGATAACTGTGCTACTTCCCTAACCACAATATTTGTCATATAAATAATTAAAATATAAATTAACATATCATGTTGCATAATGCATAATAACATATTAAGATCACAGACTGGATGCACGTAGTAAAGTTATAATGTTAACTCATGAAACATAACAGCATTTTTCATGTGGACAGTCAGGTTCAGGTGGATCCTCCCAATTACTTCAGCATCCACCTGAACTACATTCTGTCATCCTGCAGATGGAGGAAGTATGTTCAGAGGAACACACTTTTATCTATATGCTGCAAAAACCCTCACATAACCATCATTTGTATATACACAATGTTCTGCATTTCATCGACAAATTAAATCATATATTATGACCCACGCTGATCAAATGAGGTTACATCAAGGACCACAAACCACATGGCTAAAAAAGCAGCTGGAAAGATACCTCAACAGTGCTCCCAGACAGGCCATTATTTTTGCAATTCCTTCATTTCACTTATTCAAACCTTTTATACCGGTAGGTGTAGAGAGTTTACAAAGAGCATTCCACTGTTATGGTCTCAAGCTATTGCTCTTACTCCTTTCCATTCAATTCCTCTTTCCTCCAAAATATTCTGTATTCCATCTTCCCAAGTGTGTCAGGGTCTTCCTTTGGGTCTCTTCTCTCATGTTCTAGCTTGCCAGGTCATTTTAGGGTGCCTCTCATTCCCCATTCATACAAAATATACAGTTTCAATGACCAACACATAAGGAACATATCCAACCATAACTGATACTGGTTTTATCGAATGGCTCCACTACTGAACAAAAAATATTTTTACTGGAAAGTTATCACACAACTAAGCTACAAAAGTATGGTCAGTCTGACATTAAGAATAGAATATTATTCTTATGGCAATAAAATTGCCATGCTCACTGTATGTCTGTGTCTGTCAACAGTCTGCCTACCACAACAGCTCATGGTTTATCATTTTCTGGATCATACTGAAATAAAAACTCACATCAAGAGAGAGCCCTGAAAGGGACAGGCTATGATTATTACAAGAGTACAGAGTGAACAATTAATGGCTTTCACCTCCATATTTTATAGAAACAGGAATAACACTGCATCCCAGTATGGGAAAACATTCAGAAAAGACAATTCCGTACAATTGAAGTAGTAGCTCATAATACAACAGACTCTATTCTTAATGCTGGTGCACCACAGTAGGTCTGCATGTATGAAATAAGAAATCTGTAATCAAAATTTCACTTAAAATCATTAACTTTTTAGAACTAGTGTGGTAGCCAAACTGCACGGATTACACAGAGCTAACCTGCAGGGGAGTTCGATTTTCTATTTCCAAGGAAGGTTTTTTACGTGTTCTAGCATCATCCAAGTCAACTGAGTCAGCTGTACAGACAGACTGTGTGTCAGATGGTCCACTCAGCTCACTTGTGGTTGCTGGTGACTCCGAAACAGCTCGATCCTGATCTGAGCTTACACTTTCATTTCCATCCAGCAAAAGAGGTCCATTTGTATTCTCTATACTTACAGCTGTTGTAGGTTTCTTGTCTGACTCTGAGTCCCCATTTATCACTAGAGGCTTTGTACCTAGTTGAACCTTCTTCCCACCTCCATCACCACCTGCAGTCAGAGCTTTTGCCTTCTTACCCAAACCTGGAAAATTTGGTAGTTTTGGCAAAGCTTTGCCTCCTCTAAGTGAGCTTCCCCTGGGTGTCAGCCGTTCCTCCTCCTGCTCTTCTGATATGGAAGTCAGACTCTTTCCCTCACCTCCAGATTCATCTTTAGGTGCCTGGATTGGGATGTCATCTACAACAAACAAATTGCCTGAAGTTATGCCATGCACTTCGGCTAAAATCACCATAAACCAACATGATAAGGTGTGAAAAAACTACACAATACATACATACATACATACATACAAATGCTGCATCACAACAGAATTCAGTTTATATCAATCTGAATGTATTCTGTAAAATTCCTGGAGTAGTGTGTTAACACCAGACCCCAGAAACCTTTGTCATATCCAGTTTAAAGAAATGTGAAATTTGTACTCAGACAGAATAAACACACTGTCATACCTTGATTTAAGATAGAAAACTACTGTTGCAAAGTTAATTAGCCTTAAGACACTATTTGTCTTTATACTTCGGTAATATTCATGGCACTGAAAAATGTTTAATATAAAAGTTATCTTAATAATACAGTATTTATATTTTATCTTGCACTAGGGATTCACTGATAAGTATTCATTAGAAAACAAACAAAGCAAACCTAAAGACTAAACAAAGCTCAGTTTGAGGTTCATGTACAATAGTGGTTACACTGGACCAAAATCAATTCAAATCCATTTACTTTCAGAAATTAAACAAGAAGACATAATCCAACTACACAAATGACATAAAAATGAAGACTAGACACTACAGAACTTATGAGTTTGACATGAATGATGCTTCACAATAATGATGGCAGAACAATTACTGGTAAATACTCTGAAACAAAACAGCATAGTACATCAATGTGTAAGTAGCAAATGGATCAAGCCCATACTTATTTATACAAAAAAACTCACTCTTCTTTAAATGCCATAAATGTGGTATCAGTTGGCTGCTACCATGCAAAATGTGTAAAATCTCCGAAAATGTAAAATGTGAGAATATAAAATCAGGGTTTTACTGCATTCACACAAAACACACAACATGAATGATATTATCAACAACTGTAACAACAAACTCTGGCAGGAAACAGAACAGGATCACCAACATAAGTAAATTTTAAGTCTATATGGCCACAAACTTCTTCACTGGATTACCAGAACTGTAACAATATATTCCTGCACATGTTCACTACAGTCACATTACAAAAGACAACCTATGGCAATAACATAGGTTGCATGTCACTCCTGAACGGTAAGGACCATTTCCTACCTGGAAGCTTCTTGGTACGGAACGAAGCATTGGTAATCATCGACTTTGCAACTGTGGTTACAGTAGTGGTTGCAGGCGACAAGGCTACACTGATCCCCATAGGTCCATCACTTGGCTGGCCTGCAAAAAGTAGTACCAATGGCAGGCTTAAAAATTTAGGATATACCAGTTAAAGTTCAAAAGCAGGCATGTACTACATACAACCTCCTAGCCACATGTGGCCTGCAAAAACAATGTACCTAGTATATAGAATACTCCCCGCCCCCCATCATAGTGAAAACACTAAAAAGACATCAGTTTTGAAACTTTTCGAAAAGACACCCTGTAGCCATAAAATTTTGCAACCGTGTTAGGCAGTAGGGTATGCTTTGTAGGTTCTGAAGTATTTGTGGTTCCTCATGAGGATATGGTGAGGGAGGGAACTGCATAACAGAGCCAGCCAGGATGTCAGTGGGATGTCATGAGAGTTGGGAAGCTTGTGCGTCATGGAGACAAGTAGTGTATCAAAAGAATAATGATGGATCTTTAAGGGATTAGCAAAACTGAAATATTTATGTTCAGAGGCTACGGAACATTACCAATTTGTGAATTACATAAACTCTATGGTTCTGTAGATTCCCTTGCCAAGGAAGGAAATATATATACATGTGTCAGCACAATGAGACCAGGAACACATTTTTCTTTTTTAGTGCATGCATATGTGTGCACACACACTTCAACCCTTCACAGCACAGCACTGCGTATATTCCCAGAGGCAAGGTTCCTTTGACTGACTGAGACAGCTGGGATGGTAACAACCCTTATCCTCCCTGTGCCTCTTAAAATGAAAACAGTCACCCCTGCAGACTATATGGTCATTTCTCACAATGATCAAATTCCTGCTTCTTGAATAAGTCCTGAAGTGCAACCCCCATGAGTGCAAAGGAGTTGGAGACAGATTTTAGTCACTTTGGAATGTGAGGCAGCACACAGCCCATGCAGGGGGTTTACCAATAGCATCACTTTCCTCTTTCATCTGCAACCAATTCCTCTGTGACAGCCAAATAATCAGGGCCAGTTAAAGTGTGTGGTTGCAGTTGGCAAGTCATAAATTAGTATGTAATGCTGACTGTACAGATAAGGATTTCTTGGTGGGAGTAGGAAATGTAATGGGGTGATCAGTTCTTACCACTGCTAAAACATGAACGCATGTGTACAGTGTCACTGTGTGGTTCGTTGTGGTGGTACTATTGTCAACTCTTACACTTATAACAAATGCAAGAAACATAACACTGCAACAGACCACTCTGTGTTAATTCTAGATTTTCTACAAAAACAAGTAATAAGTTTTTGTACATCATGTGACATGACTCCACTACTGTTCCAAAAGAGTATAATTTTCATGACATATTCAACCAAGCAAACAGACTGTCTAAAGCAGAATAAATCTGAAAGAGAGAGAAAGGCTATTCATTTTCCAATTCAGGATAAGGGGGTGGTGATGGTGGTTTTTTAAATATAAAATCCTAATATCCATATTCATAGAGTGGCTTCAGAGATTGGAAAAAAGTCTCACACCAAATTACAAACTCTTATCATTTATCCATCAGAATAGCCACAATATTCATTAACCCTGCATTTCAATACTGTAACAAAAGACCTCCAGCAGAATAAATGCCAATTCCTTCATCTTCACTTCCAATTTTTACCACAGTCATCTAGCTGTCCTTTCACTAAAAGGTTCCTCCACCAAATCCTACATGCATTTCCTGTAAAATACACAATACTCCCTAGATTTCATTGTAACAACAACTGCAACTTTGCTTACACTGTCACTTTATATGACAGAATGTCATTTTTTCGTAGATGGATACCATCATTTCCAAGGATGATACTTCCACCTTGAAGATGAAGGCAGCAGGTTCCTCCCAAATGATAGTGCCTGTCTATCAAACTACACAGCATCACATCTCAGAAAACCATAATTTTAATACTAACTAAATTCAACCACCAACGATTACACAACAATTGACGTACTATACAATACCTGATGGATTCACTTGCAGGGAATTTCTGATGGCACTAGTAACCAACACCACCTCAGCATAGCCCTCGTAACAAGCACGGCCATATATATCCTCAAGAGCTTGTGTGGCAATGTAGCTGAAGTCGTTAAACATGGCAAAGTATACAGCATGAAGCAACTCCAGAAGAAACTGTGAACTCACGGGTATACGAGGCAACAAGCGTGGAACAAAACTTGATTCACTAGACCCATATGATGAGCGCTGGTGATGGCCTGGTTTGTGGAAACCCTGTGTCACCAATCTGCAGGAACCATCACCATTATTACAAAAGCCCGCTACTGGATTCTAAGTTAAATCCTATTATTCTACAACCTAGTTTGCAATAATAGTACCATTTGTACATTAACCTTTCAATGACCTGTGTTCATCCATGTGAATGTAAAAGCACCCCTAGAAATGTATTTTATATATTTAGGCAATAATGAAATTCACTGCATTTTGAAGGCATGCTATATAATCTCTGTTTTATTTTCCACAAAATGTCATTATTTTCATGAGTCCATATTTTTCTGTTCAAATAATCATTTTTTCATAAAACATACACTAAAATTAAAATACAACCAAGTCATTCAAAGGTTAATATCTTTAGCTGGTTCTATCTGATGTTGCCTAGCCCAAACATCTCTCCCTCATGCACTGAATAAACCCTGCCCATCTAATCCCTTTCAGGCATGTCTGCATTTCTACAGAGCACCTGTGAAAATTAGTTTATATAAATATTACAACCCAAGAACCACTGAACAGACTTCATGACACTGAATACTGACGAACTGTTGCACCCATTTCGGTTCTGGCTCAAATGAGACACACACAGCACACACTTGACATGAAGCATCTCCAGTGTACATAGGCCTACTGATCATCGCAAGCAAAACACAAAAGAAAGTCTTGACTACACTGAAAAAGGTTTGTTTGTATCACACTATATTCAAATATAACATAAAGCATCACTCTTCTTTCTTACTACACAACCCAAGTTTTCCCCATATACTAGCAGCAGCTCTACAATGGCATCAACAGTAAATCTGCTGCTAGGATATGGAAAAAATATGTTGTCTGTATTGGGTAAAAAGTGGACATAATAATAAACTCCACACTCTTGCAAACATGCTCACCAGCCACGGCACTTAAAGCTACGTGCTATATGCAGCTGTCAGTTTCAAGATCTATATATTTTTGTTACTGTTCACTAGCTAACGGTAGCTGAGTTTACCAAATTCTAGGCAACAGACATCTCATATACGCCAATCAACAATGACTACTGCTTTTGTAACAGTCTTATATCACAAACCTCATTCACAAACTTCCATAGGAAACTCTTCCTGTACTGTCTTTTCTTTGGGTCAGTCACTCCCCAGTCCACTAGATTGATCAGAGTAGTCACAACCATAGGCAAACATTTTATAAATAATTTACCATCATCTGCTTTAGGGTACTTTTGCTTGAATGTACCAATGCATTAAGTAATAGCAGCTAAGAACATTCTACCAACAAAACAGAAATTAAATACAAAGCCTGTAGCAATGCTGTTTAAATACAATGGCTAATAAAATTATGTTCAACCAAATCTAAATTAAGTACAGCATAAAAGTTAATGTACTATGAGTATTTGTGCAGTTAAAATCTGTAATAATCTGAAGAGAAAGCAATCCTTGTTTTACAGTATGAGGTCAGCATAAATAATAATAAATACAACAGACAGTTGCTGCAGGGTAAAAAGATGTACAGGCTACTACTAATTAGTTGTAAAACAGCACTAATACATAATACTGAAACACATATACAGGCAACATTGAAAACACTACAGGAAGCTACAGTCAATAACATAGGAATTACTGAAGTTTTGCGATTAATCCAGCAATCTCATGTCTATTGTATGAACATTTCATGAAAATTCAATGTCAAGTCAAAACAAACAACTTAGACACTTTATAATTTAAATCAGATCACTTACTTGGAAGAGACTTTGCAAACATGCTCAAGAGCGGACTTGTGTAGCAGACTAAGCTGACGGTTATATACAAAGAGCAGAGCTGTCATAACTTTAAGCCTGTTCTGAGCATTAAGTGCCTCAACCTGAGGAAGTGGTCCCCAGCTCACCAGTTTTGTGTTGCATTCTTCCAACCTTCGCAGTGCACTTTCTGTCAGAGAACACGGTGCAAGACTCATTGGCTGCAACAGCAAACTCAACATAAATATCTTAAACTGACTCTTATATGCTCATAATCAGAACACGACAAGAAATGTGTCAAGAACAGTTGTGTTATTCTAATATTATGTTAAACACACCCCACTGTCTAAAGTATATTTGATATATAAAATGTTTCAGGATTGGAACCTACTGCTATTTTCGGATGATTGGTCATCACTGTACTAACATATCTTTTATTATTCTTTTCATGTTTTTGAACATCAGTGCTCACGACTGGCATGGTCAAACACAGTACATTTTGAATACCATTCTATATAGAAGAAACAATAAAAAGCAATACAAAATCTGTCAGTATGATAATCACATGAAAACCAAAGAAGAGTCAACACCCCAATTACAAAGTATATGAACACACCTCACACAATGGACAATGCCCAATTTAACACTGCCATTCAAATAATCACACACTCTCATGAACTTCACAAGAAACATGACTCATGATGTGAGTTAGTTACCTCATGGTATATGGAGGCCTGTGCCAGAGATGGAAGACGAAATGACACAACCTTTGGTTGCCCATTTTCATCCACTACTTCTAGGTTGTATAATGCAATAAGTAAAGTTTCGACACTGCGACAGCTCTGAAAAAGAAATTAAAAGATACCGCTATAGCACACAGAAAGAATCTAACCATGTGAGTTCATACATACATTATATTTTTAAAATTCTATGGTATCATAAAAGATAATTAATTCATTCATTCAATTTTAAATATGTTGAGTCATGTGTTATTCCAAGATGCGGGACCCAAAATTTACAAAATTCTCCTACAACAATGCCACTGATATTAGCACAACTTTCATCTGGCTTCAAATGACAGTTCATTTAGGTTTGGTATTTAGCAGCCAAAAGGAAGTGACCAAAGATATAGGCCAGACAAACTAAGGACCCTATAATTGATGAACTGAGATAAATGCAAAATGCAAAAATTTTGTGACCAGGAACTGCCAACCCAAACACAAACAAGCTAGAGAGCTGAAATGTTACCTTTTTATCTCCATGGGCCACAGAATTCAGATACACAAAAATGAATGTGGGCAGAAACTGGAGTGTAAACCTCTGCAATTCTACTTCACGTGAGCGGTAGAATCCAAACAGCTGGTTGCACACAGGATCAATTAACTGCAAGAAAACACAAAGACTAATGACACAAATGACTTCGCAGGTTACCCAAAGAGCTAAACCAATCAGCTTCAATACAAAGTACTGTTGAAGGACGTGGTTACAACTTGTTTGAAGGAATAATTATGCAACAGAAGTAATGCGAAAACAGTTATAACACAAGAAGCTTGACAGAAATAAATCCCACTCCACTATGGCACCAACTGCAACCACCTTCTCTGCCACACTTCCATGAATATTTCATATCCTTATAGAATATATTTTCGTTTTTAGAAAACTTCCCATATTATGCCCTAATTAACCCTCTGGAGCCAAAAGCTGACAACATGTAACATGAGGTCAGCTAAAGACACCACCTAGATCATGCACAATAATGGAAGCCCACTTAAAAATTCTTGTCTATTGCAGGGTGGAGAGGGCATTTTAATTCTGGCACCAAATGGTTAATATGCATACTTAATGCTAACGCTACTGCTACTACTTCTACTACTACTTATTAGTTTCTAGGTTTCTAATGCACAACTGGAACCAGGATTAAAAAAAAAAAAGATACAGCGGTGCAAAGTAAATGTTTGGCTGTAAAATAAATGTTTCAAGTTTCATCAGTTTGTGTTAAGCAGTTTTCATGAAATAAAACCTCAGAGATGACATTCTCATGTATGATAAGCAAATGTGGTCATCTCATTAGGCTGAGCAAAGTGTTCCTAGGTGTGCAAAATGACCATTCTGATTGATCAGACAAAGCCTGCATGATTTCTGAGTACACTGGCCACAATATCAAGAGCTCCATTTAACCCAACAATCTCCAAGATTCTGTCCAGCAGTTTTTAACAGCCCTAATCTGTGGATCTCTATGGCAATGATTTGCAGACAGCCCAAGAGCGCAGATGGTACAGTGACTTGCTATGGGTTGGAAATTCTAAGGAACAAATCATGGTGAAACAAGATTTTCTGCATCCATCCAGATAAGCTCTGGGCCCCACCCAGCAGCTTCCTATACAATTGGATCAGGTCATTGTGGGGGGTAAAGCAACTGAGGTGTGACATTATCCAAGCACCCCCCCCCCCTCAATCACCTAGTGCTGAGGTTAAAGGAACAGGAAGAGTAAAGCTATTGCTCTACTCCCTCCACTATGTCTTCGCTGCAAGCTGCAGTGTGAATTGTACCTTTTTAGGGTAATGACCATGCAGGTAGAACCTCAAGGAGCTTGGTGTTCATTCAATATGGAATGTTTTAAGGCCCATATTTTTTGCAGGTTTGGTCATTCCTTTTCATACAGAGTGGAATTATGGGGTTGATACAGTCTTTTTACTTAAGTATTTCATGTACAATTGTACAGCAAGAGTAGGTATATGTCGCTGCTATTTCACAACCATTACACTGATTTTAATTTCACAGTCTATGGTGAAAATCCACTTATTACAAGCCATGTTTCATTCAGTGGTGTTGTAATATAGGTAAAGTGTTTTCTGTCCATGCCATGACAGCATACAGGAACAGCAGAAGTATAGTTTCACTCCTTTTTCACCTCTGCACTAAATGGAGGTGAGTAATGGTGCTTGAATGGCCAATTTAAGATGTGCTTGCATGGAGAAAACAAATGTTTCTTCTTACATGTCTCCTTAAGATATGTGTATAAAACTGCAACACATGGCGTAAAAATACAAACAAACAAATGAATACAAAATAAATATAGATGACTGAGTGTAAATATCTCAGCAGTGTCTGGGATGTGCATGTACAAGCTATCTCCTTTCAAAAAATGCCATATTCTCAATTTTTAAGAAGATTCATGAGCCTGTAAGGAATATGTTTGTAAAAAATGAACAAAGTGAATACTTAAATTTAAATAGAGTTACTCACTACCATTTATTGAATAGCTACTCCATAGTTCAGGGGCAATGGGGCGTACATGAACATACCTCCTGATATTTGTTCCGCTCCTCAAGAACCGTGTACAAAGCTGTCACTACAGCTTGATTATGCTCCAGACTGCTGGCAAAGCTGTGCACCTCAACAGGGCTCAGCTCACTGTAATCAGCCAGCCACTCACGCACCGCGTCTTCTATCATCCCGTTACATGCTGTAAAAAAACCGCTCATCACTTATTTAACAAACATAGTTTCCCTTATATGTTCTCAAGCCAAACCACCCACAGTAATATACAGAATCTTCAGTTGTATGTATGTGTTTATTTATGTACGTATATATGTAAGTAAATACAAAGGTATGTATGTGTTACGCTCAAAGATTGAAAACGCTCATTGAGTGGAAAAAATGACCACAACGCGTTGTGGCATTAGAGAAACGGCTACAATGCAAAATCACGTGTTGTGGCTGTTTGTAAACTACCACAACACGTTGTGGCATGAGAGAAAGAGCCACGATGCGAAATGTCTTTTAAATGAACTGTTTATAAGTTCTGTAATTTATTGATAAAAAATACATATAACAGGAATAATGAAGAACAATGGCGAAGCTCATTTATTTTTGCAGCTCTTAGAATGACACACAGAATTACATTTCATATTTTTTGAACAACATTTGCACTTTTTATTGATGCAGTACCTCTTACAATGGCAGCTTACAAATCCCTGCTTAATTCCAGATGTTATCATTGAGGCTGACCAAAGAGATAATAAACTTGAGGGCACATCATGTGCCTCGATGAAGTTGTTGTCAGCAACTGTGATTTTATTGCGAGCATATGGCCGCTCAAGTAGGCCTTCCTTCATGCCCAGCAGATAAGGCCCAGAAGAGATGACATCAATGATGACTGCTAGGACATTTCTGGGGGCTAGATATCCATGATCAAGGTCAGGCACCCTGAACACAATGTTTGTCCCAATATCAGCTGCTGGAAGTCTTTTGAGTTGGAAAGAGAAACCATTTTTTGAGCTTGTTGTCCTGACAAGATTTTGCACCTTCTCACTCAATGTTGATTCGATTCTTCCTTACACAGGGTTTGCAAGTGACTTTCAGTCCGAAACCCTCACTGTCTTCACTGCAACTTCCACAAATAGCATGAACAAACTGGTCACACACTGAACACTTGTGAGCGCCTGATGACTCCTTCTCACAAATTGCACAGTAAACTTTTTTGTTGTCTTTCTTATCTACTGTTTCTTCTGAAGTGTCATTGGTTTGATTTTCATCTTCAGCTTTTCTAACCTGTTGGTTGGTCTCTTCCTTGTCTCAACCATTATTCATTCCTGCATTAAAGAGCTGTTCCAGTTCTTCTTCAGTTTCCGTTGAAGAGTACAAGTCTTCAGTGAGTGGAGAATCCCCAAGTCCGATCCTCTGGGCCGTTCCAAGCACAGCCTCATAAGGGCTTGTCTTAATACCTGAATGCAGAGTTTGGCTTTTCTTGCTTGGGATAAACCGTAGTCCTTCAGATCCGGTTTTCGTGTTGTTGTCGGACACCAAGCAACCAGCATGTCTCAAACATCTTTGTTGGATCTTTCAACTTATCCTTGACTTTGAGAATGTCTTGGCTTTCCATGCACGAGCTTCGTTCCTGGCCACATATCAGCCAAGTTTTGTATTATTTTGTTCGCAAATTCGGGGCCATTGTCACTCTGCGGTATGAATGGAGCACTGAACATACAAAAGATGTCCATTAGCTGATAGGCCACTTCCTCGGCGGTTTTGCTCTGCAGGGGATGAAGAATTGTGAACTTGGTCAAATGGTCTTGATAGTTCATAACGAATCGGTAATATCCATCTGGTTCAGACTGCATATCAGTCAAGCCTACCTGGCACCGAGAATTCACGTAATGTGAAAGGATTGGACGTACAACTAATCCCCGTTTCGGTGCCTTTTCCTTCAACTGACACTGCTCACAAAGTGCCAAATAAAGGTCTATCAATTGTCGAGCAACGTTGCAATACTTCTTTTTCAGTTTGGCTTCCATGACTGAAAGAAAGAAACAAAAATTTAGAAAGGAAGATATAAAGAGAATGATTTTGCGAATCACAAACAAAAGTGTCTTTTACCTCTTGTCCTTTTGTGTCCTATGTTGACAATTGCTGTTTCCAAGACACCAAACAGCTCCTCCGCCTTGCAGTAATAACAAATGTTTGAATCATCATTTTTGCCTGAACCACTTTCAATAAGTTTCTGCGTATCACCGATCTTCATGACATCGTATCTTTTAAGACACCGGTAATGTTTCGAAGTCAGTGGCTGGTTAATTCTTTCGCAATATCTGAGCTTCCTTAACTTCCCGCAAAATGTTATTGTAACGCTCGTTATCAAGGAACAAGCTCCTATGACTGCTTGCGTCATTCAGCTCCTTCACTTTGTCATTAAAAATCTTCTTCACACTATCAACAGACATGGCTGTAAAAAACACCAACTTGCAGTTCGATCACTTGCTAACTGACTAGACTGACCTAACTGACCGGTCGGCAGGTTGAAACTTGTCTCACAACGCGTCGTGGCTGTAAAAGGTAACGACCACGACAACTTGTGGTATTTTCATGAAGTCCGAAATCGTTGTGGTCATTTTCTTTAACAGCCACGACACGACTTTCGCATCACGGCATATCGTCACATGCCACAAAGTGTTGCGGTTGTTTAAAAACAGCCACAACATGAAATTTCGCGTTGTAGCGGTTTCTCAAATGCTTAATGAGCGTTTTCGATCTTTGAGCTTAACATATATATGTATGTATCTATAACAAATGAAATGGTGATTTATTAATAAGGCAATAACATGTCCTACTTTATTAGTCATGAAATGTAAGATTGCATATAATGGTAAAGTTGTCCCTGCAAACACCATAAGGGCATATGGGGGGCAGCCGAGGCAATCTCCATTCACTTTAATTGTGACATCAGATGAGGGCGAGTTGTCAGATTCATGCCACAGATGCTTTACTCCAACAAAAGAGCCCCTAGTGCCCACTAAACAGAAGCCTGGGTGGACCCGGGAGCTGATATGGATACTTTGCATAACAGACAAATGTCATGCCCCTGCCCAGAATCAAACCACTACTCCCCAGTTTTCCAGCCTCTGTCCTAGTCACTACACACACTGTGCCATCCCAGCTTCAAAAACTGTACATACAAACACAAAATTCATTTGAATGTAAGTAGGGATAGAATGGGATTTGCTCAGTCTTTCTGGTTCCTACTTGGGGATAATTTCAACTTTGGTGTAGGTGTGGACAGCACATAATTACGGCAGTTTTAATAAACAGTAGTAGGAAGTGTAAAGTGGTCAACCAAACTACAGCTGCATTTACTTACTCCATGGTGCAGAGTCCTTCTTGAGAAGCTAACTGGTTTGCAGCTAGTCAAGAAATTCCCCGCATTTTATGGAACCCGAAGGTTCATTACCGCACTCACAAGCGTCCACCACCTG
>Ga0136643_10007969_pt1 | contig 15412 bp, 8 predicted proteins | sample TergutLab28metaG_FD_96883 | JGI IMG/M metagenome (GOLD analysis project Ga0136643, IMG submission 96883) | Labiotermes labralis P1 segment gut microbial communities from Petit-Saut dam, French Guiana - Lab288 P1 (version 3) (version 3) | ecosystem: Host-associated > Arthropoda: Insects >... | reverse complement strand
TGTACACACAGTAATGGTATATGTCATACAGGTTTGCTGACAGCTTGCGAGTAGGATCAGGACGGAATTGCTCACAATTTGACGTTAAGGTGACCGTGCATCGTGATAAATTATCATAATAAAACCAACTAGATGCACTAATTTCTCAAACACCGTCCTGATCCTGCTCGCTAGCTGTCAGCAAACCTGTATGACATATACCATTGCTGTGTGCACAGTGAAAAACTCCTGATGATGGACGGAGGAACTGTCTGAAATATGTAGAGTTGTATTCCAAAAATAAATTTGAGAAACTAGTCCATCTAGTTGGTTTTATTATAAGACTTTATCACGATGCACGGTCACATGAAAATCCTACTCGATTGCAGTGAAACAAAAATAAGTATAATCTCTGTATATACTGTTGTACTGAAATAATACAATAATAAACGCATCTTCTCCTGTAAATTATTGTTAAATATTTGTTCAGAAAAAATATACAAGTCCGATAGGAAAGAATATCCGATTATGAGTGCTCCTACGTAGGAAACATAGGCTTTCGGCCCCCATATATCCGTATTTCTTGAGTTCCGTACAGACCACATGTTCCTAGATTGGTTCAGATGTAAAGTAGAGGAATTCTTCACAAGGGTGCGTGTTCATTTAATATCTGCAGTATTATCGGTTCATGAAATGGTATTAAGTGTTATCCCGGAAGATGACCAATAAGGCCGAAACATGTAGTAAAGTTGTGTAATAAATGTTTGTGAGCCACGAACTTGTACCTTGTTGATTATATCGTATAGTACAATTGAAGTACATGGTTAAATTTTATTACATAATCGTTGGTTTCGTGTTTCATTGCGATTACAGACGAGGATTGAGTTTCTTCTTCGTGTGGCACTTGATTAAATTTCGCTTTCTGTCTTGTTTATAGGTCTCTATAGCGAACGATACTAGATGCTAGACACCTCTACGTTATCGTCATTAAATAAACAAATCATCGGTCAATCTTACTGTCTACATGACACTCTTGTGCCTAATGTATATTACTTTTGTATGTGTAATTTATTTAACGATGTTGTGTTTTCAAATATTTGACAAGATAATGAACTGTACGGGTTGTATCAGGAGGAGGCATTGACGTAATTTAAGGTTTTACCCTGGTGTTGACCTAGCGTAAATAAAGAGAGCTCCTAGTTTTCTCGTGGTATTGTGTCCTGTCCTAGTCTGTAACCGGCAAACGACTGTCGAGGCCGCTGGCTCTAAGTACATCCGAAGGTAGTCTTTTCTTTCCTAGTCGAAAAGCAATGATGTGCCGGTAAATGGCGGGAGTTTTTCTGTACCGTCCGTGTCCCAAATCTTGTTTTATATGACTCCGAATTTTTATGTGCGCCTTACCCCCCATAATAGTTCACAACTGGTATGAAAAGTTTGGCCATAGATAGAAGGAAGAGAATACTTCCTTCCTGCCATAAATCGTTATGGAAATTGTTCGGTTAAGGAGAAGGGGGCTGATAAATTATCTGTGTTTTATTTTCCCAAGTTCGACGGGGTTTTGCGTCATATATCTTCTTCCGCCGAAATCACAATGTCCCTAACAGGGGCAGTTACAAAGGTACACGTTCAGGACACTTGGTTTCGCTCTGAGGCACGTGAATTGCCAGACACAGCGTGAGAGCTTGTGGGGTATAGATACCTATTGATTGTGAGTATATCCTAAAGTTGACAAGTTAAAATCGTGGTTTTGTACTCACCAGGTGCCTAGTTCATTTCCAATCAAAAGACACTTTCGTTATTAGGTTTTGTGTGTTCTTCCGGTAGAGCGCCCGAATTGTGCTTCACATCAGTCTACGGCAGCTCCTGTCCACATTCCAGTCCATTATGAACCAATCGTTCTAACTTTCGATATCGCACAATTAGAGCTAAGATTTACTGACTCCATGGATCTCAGTTCTTCTTAAGAAGCTGATATTTTCTCAGCTACTCAAAAAAATTCCCTGCCTTTTATGAAGACCAAAGTTTCATTACCGTATCACAACGGCCCCTCGCCCCAATTTTCCTTGTCACGAGCCACATGAACCCAATCTACGCCCTCGCAAACGATTTAATTAAGCTCCCTTTTAATATTGTACTTTTATCTACATGTAGGTCTACCAAGCTGTCTTTTTCCCTCACATTTCCCATTCAAATCCATATAAGCGTCTTCTGTCTGTTTCTTACACGTACCACATTCCCCATCCATCTTATTATTCTCGATCTGATCACCCAAACAATATTTGGTGAGGAGTACATATCATGAAGCTCCTCGATATGTAGTCTTCTTCACTCTCCTGTCACCTCGTCCCTCTTAGACCCAAATATCCTCCTCAGCACCTACTCTTGAATGCTCTCAGGCTACTTGTTTCCCTCAATGTTAGCGACCAAATTCCACACCCATACAAAACAAGACGAAGTATTAGAGTTCTTTATCTTAATCTTTATGTTTTGGATAGTAAACTGAAAGATTCAAGATTCTGCACTAAATGATGGATAATAAGCATTCCCTGACTTCAATCTGCTCTTACGTCTGAGCTACTGATGGAGTTATTAAGCTTATCATAAATAAATAAATCTTTCGTTGATTTTTATCTATAATGTATCAACCGCTAGGTGGTGTCGAAAGACACAGTGATTGATGAATGATAAATGGGAAAGTATATGGAAGGAAGCTGTCGTGACAAATTCGGTGTATTATCTGTATAGCCTCGCGGATTGAGTGAGAAAGTCTACGAAGGACCTCTTGTCAGAATACTTGCTGTAGTCACCCAGATTCGAACAGGTGGAGCTTGCAAACAACAATCCTTATCTTCACCAACATTCTAACCTGTTCGGTAAATCGTGTTAAAGTAATTTGCTTTTGTATACGCACAGGGGCATACAACGGAAATATCAGCCCCACTTCTCGACAATAGCAGAGAACTTTCAAGTAACTTGTACAGTACTAGGATTTGCCCGAAGTAATTCTTCAAAAACAACTTTTTTTATCGTTGCACCGTGCTTTCTGTAGTTTATTTAATTAATACACCAGCAAATGCATATATATTCATTTAATGATCTAAAGTTCAAATTAAAACCCTTAAAACGCTCCTACATGTTTCGATTATACGATCATCCTCAGGGAGCGTACATTGTTCCTTGCTACAGTTACAGTTTAAAACACTCAGTGATTTACATCGTTACGTTGAGTTGGTGCTGTGGCAGCATGTCGTGTGTATTGTGAGAGTCGTATACTGTTCAGATTGAGCCTGGCTATATGGATGTGCATTGTGCGACGTATAGCATGAGACTGTGCTATGGGTCACATCTGAACAGTATACGACTCACACAGTACACAAGACATGCTGCCACAGCTCCAACTCAACGTAACGATGTAAATCACTGAGTGTTTTAAAACTATAACTTTAGCAAGGAACAATGTATGCTCCCTGAGGATGATGGTATGATCGAAACATGTAGGAGCATTTGAAGTGTTGTAATGTGAATTTTAGATAATTAAATGAATATATGTGCATTTGTTGGTGTATTAATTAAATAAACCACTTTTTTGTTTATGTTCGTCATTCAAAAATTTCAAAGGCACAGACCTGGGTTTCTCCATGTTAAGAATATAAAACAGTTAGCAGGACTGTTTACATTTTGTGATATTTGTTTGTCGTCTGGTGCTGCGCCCCGGAACCAGGACTGATACGTACATTATAGTGCCATATGCACATAACATTACCACGTTATGCACATCTATGAACACATTGCCTGTGTTACTCAGAACAAATATTGTCTTAACATCGTGAATAGGAAGCCGCAGAAATGGGACGTTATATGAATGTCAAGTGTAGTAAAGTTCCGTCACTCCTCATGTTTCTGTGCCACGTTACCTCAGGCGTGTCTGCAATTAGTGGTGAAGCAGACAACTAATGTGCAAGACGAGACTGTACACAACTTCTAAATTCTTTCACACTGACATAAATAAATCACGTTTTTATTCATCGTTTATTATTTTTTGACTTGTTTTTCATTTAGCGCGGTAATTAAAACATTTTTTTAGAGAATATTCTAAATTCATACCTATCCTAATAGTGGATTCCGTACATAGTAATTATTTACGTGTATTTGCTAGTGGGAATGGCTCCTGAAGGTGGCACTGGAAGTTTGCCGAAATATGAATAACGAGTTTGCTTTTTTGGTTTATTGAAATTGTTTGCATACTTCTGTATTACGTGATTTTATTACGTTGATATTGATTAACTATATAGGCGTTACGCATTTTACCCTGGCGCAACAGCTCCTAGTGGGTCAGATGCTTCACGATCATACTCAGACACACCATACTCGGTAGGATTTCTCTGGAAGATTGATCAGCCCGAGTCAGAGACCTCCGCCTGACAACACACAACACTCACAAGGGAAAGATATCCATGCCCCTGGCGGGATTCGAACCCGCAATCCCAGTGAACGAGTGGACGCAGACCCCGCGGCGAAGGGGATCGGCCTTTGTGGAAATAGCCTATTAAAACACATGGAAATTGCCATCTTATTGGCTACGAAACCGTACAGTTTAGTTAAATAATCACCGGGATCCGTCTGCTATACCACAGAGTCATGCATCAGAAGTTAGCAGTAATTTCCTAATCACGGCCTTTGGGACCTTCAAATATCAGATACTCATATATAAAAAAATCCAACGAGATGCAACAGTATGCAGTCTGATTTATTTTACTGCAAGATCACTCTACATGTTTGGGGTGTCCACCGCACCCATCATCAGGAGTACTAAAAACTGTAACCGCAGCTTCCGGTACAGGTCATAATATCGGTACACAAGAAACGAAGTCGACCCTGAATGGGGGGCCGCAACTTCCCTCAAAACTTCGATGAGTACCAGAATATGTACTTCTTATATTTGAAGACGTGTCCCTTCCTCAAAATGGATTTGAGAACCCCAAACATCGCAACCTACGCCGGTTTCAAAATGTCTGCCCTTTTCTTCGCCGTCTAAGATATTGTTAATTTTCTTGTTTATGCAGTAAACGCTGTGTTTAAATGGTGTAACCTGCATTTATAATATCACTTCTCAGTCACATCGTAATGAGAATCAGAATTTCCAATTTAAAATATCTTCACAAAACACGGGCTGTGTTTTCTATGAAGAATTCCCCGCTTTTCCTTTGGGCACTATTTACATCAGTCATCACTGTTTCGCCTAACTCTCCTACTGCTGCTGTTCCATGTTTTACAAAATTAGTTTCACTTGACGCTGTGACTTCTAACACTAAGTCCGTCTCTGACTATCGAATGAAATTCTCACAGCGAGAAATTGCGTTTTGAAACACGTAATTTTTATGTCATGTTTCCTTTGTCGAATGTAAAGTTGTCTTACAGTAGGGACTTGTTGCCTATGGCCAAAGTTCGCCCCACTTTGCACATTGTTACAGTGTCTATATTACGTATTCCGTTCGTTATTTCGTATCCACATGCACAATAAACCTCTTGCGACCAATGTATTTGTACGTGTTGTTTACCGATAGTATGGCACCTGACGTCATAATGACATGTTGCACGTACGGTTGGAATGAGTAGTGAATAAGAGGTTTTGTGACAAAACCAGAAGGAAAGGGACCAATTGAAATAAAAGTACATAAGTGGTGCGTCAGGAAGGTAATGACACACGGAATGCGTGGCTCGACAACTGGCAAAGCTGTAGCACACCTCAGACACCACCCAAGACATACATTCTTACTTGATCAGTGCAAGTTTCAACTCGATGGCATTAACATGTCTGATTTGACAGCGAGTTGTGTCAGTGTGTGTAGTAGTGACACGTTACGAAAATGGAGAAACGAAATCTCGAGCAGCGTTGCGCGATCAAAATTTGTGTCAAAATTAATGAAAACCCAAAAGAAACTTACGAAAAATTAAAAAAGGGCTTATGGAGAGCATGCTGTATCAAGGACATAGGTTTTTAGGTGGCATAAAGCATTTTTAGATGGCCGTGAGAGTGTGGAAGATGAACCTCGTTCTGGAAGACCTTGCACGTCAAAAACGGACGAAAATGTGAGGGTATGTAGGATGATAATATTAAAATAGATCTTAAAGGAACAGCTTAGGAGGTCGTGGAATGGACTGATCTGCCTCAGGGTAGGGACAGTTGGCGGGATGTTACGTATGCGGGGATGGAACTTTGGGTTCCATAAAATGTGGGAAAATTCTTGACTAGCTTAGGACTCTCTTTGATGGATCGAGTGATTGAGTTAATGTGCGAAGTATTATTTTTATGTTCATACTGTGCATTTTGATTAACTAATATTCATTATTATAATACCAACAAATGCACTTTTAAATAGTATAAAATTAATATTAAAATTTCTACGACATGTTTCGGTGTTCTCACACCACTTCAGGGAGCTTACAAGTTGTGTCAGCTAAAGTTTTACCATAACGACATACTGCTCTATTTTATTTCAGCATTTTAACATTTTCATAACTTTAGCTGACTCAACTTGTAAGCTCCCTGAAGTGGTGTGAGAACACCGAAACATGTCGTAGAAATTTTAATATTAATTTTATACTAATTATATGTGCATTCGTTGGTATAATAATAAACTCTAAAGAGTAAACTAGTATTTATTTATCTCAGTATTTCATACCTCTACATGTTTCGAGCACATGTGCTCGAAACATGTAGAGGCATTAAATAAAACTTACTGTGAAACAAATTTTGTGCATCAAGTTGGTTAAATACTGAGATAAATATACTGAGATGCACGGTCAGCAAAACGTCAAAATTAATATGTATTTATTTAGCACAGTGATAATGTCGTCTTGGTCTTCAGCCACAGTGCTCGGTAACCGAAAGAAAAGTGTTTCCCATTCACCCTACGCTTGCCACTGGCACCCTGACAGAGACCCACACATTCCTTTCCGCTCCTTCTACACATCTATTACTATTGATTCACTCAAAGCCCTGCACCTGTTTACTCTGACCCTACAGTTCCTCCATACGTCTCTTGTTTCCATTAGGCTTTGGCTTTGAATGTGAAAGCAAATGGGTCCTCAGATGCGTTACTAACTTCTACCAAATTATGCGGCGTCACATACTCAATCAGCAGTAATTCTCACAGTCACTGCTTTCATAACCTCAGATCTCATAACGATGACTGATTTGCTTAGCAACTGAACAACTATCAGATGGCCGACACAAATACTGTAATTTAGGATCCATTTATTCATGGACAGATATATTGTTTGAAAAAAAATGTTTCCCACATTTCCACCATAAGGTCATCAGCAAAGTTTGAAAGACTTTGTTTCAGAACTGTGTTCAGTGACTGCCGGTGTGTTTGTACAAGAGAACCTGCCCTAAGCCTAAGATTAATCTGGGCCAAGCTGCTCAAATACAGACAAATCGGTCTCCACGAAATAATGTGGAATGGCAACTTGATGCTACAAGGTAATTTTATTGGTATATTCTTAGCTCGACATGTTTCGGCTACATACGCCCATCATCAGGAGCATTAGATGTTGAGTTACAACATATGGTTTTCTGCACCGAGTTTTTGGATGGTTGGTGGTCTTGAGAGCCATGCATGGCACCATCTGCACCGTACACACGACCTACGCAGCGGCTCTCAAGACCACCACCCATCCAAAAACTCGGTGCAGAAAACCATATGCTGCAACTCAACATCTAATGCTCCCGATGATGGGCGTATGTACCCGAAACATATTGAGCTAAGAATACTTTAATAAAACTACCTTGTTGTATCAAGTTGGCATTCCACATCATTTTATGAGGAAGATGCACGGTCAAACAACCCTCAAATCTGTCTCCAACTCGCTGAAGCGTCCAATTGCAGATATAGAACTCCAGATATCTGTTGAAGTAAGAGAGAGACTTTACAGTGTTACACATCGTGTATATATTTAGGCAGAAGCAGTCGTATACTGACACACCTTGTAAGGTATAAAGAGAGCTGGCGGATTGGGTTACACTCATGATAAGTACCGGTGGCGGGCACTTGTCATTGCGATAATGCACCTTCGGGTTCCACACATTGCGGGGAATTTCTTGGCTAGCTGAGAACTGGGTAGCTTCTTAGGAAGGACTCTGCTCCACGGAGTAAGTAAGTAAGTAAGTAAGTAAATATTAAATATGATGAATAAGTTACTCTCCGCTTCGTAGGAAATCACCTGTGCATCATGAAATAGGAAAGGTGTGAACGTAAGGAATGCATAAAATTTATGCATATATTTTACGTGCAACGTGTATTTAAATTCCGCTATGTTATTTGCACGACATTTTGGTGGCGCAGTGTTACTTGGAAAGACATCTCGTGTAACACTGTCGTTACTTTATTTTAATTCGTCGCACTGTAAGCAGCTCAGAGTGTGCGCGCTGACAGGTTCGAATGATTGGATGGCAGTGAGTGAGGAATTGGATGGTATGTGACAGGAAGTGATTTTAGCCTGATTTTAAGGATTTGTTGTCGTATTTTCCCAGTGTAACTGAGAAAAATAACGGAAACGCACGGCAGGGTAGTGGATGTTGGCGAATTCTTGGTACCTGTCATAACCCTGCCGCCTGATTCTACGCTCTAATACCTGTATACCTGTCAGAAACACTGTTGTCTGGTTCTTCTCCTTTTAGAAACACTGCCGCCTGATTCTACTCCGTAATATCTGTTAGAAACACTACAGCGTGATTAAAATTTTCTAATAAACAAGCTGTATGTATAATCATTTGAAGAATACAGTGCATGTACAGTACACACTTCATTCTACTCTAAGAATACTTTACAACTTTCTAGTGATTTTTAGACAGTAACGGTCCTTATCTTCCAATCTAGCTATGGCAGAGGCACTGTGTGTTCGCTGTGAGAGAGGAAATCATTTTCATTAAATAGGTGGGTGGATTTATTATTGGAAATTCGTGCTTCTAAGTGTCAAGCTGCAGTTTGCTTTGATTAGCTTTTTCTGTCTTGTTTCGGTCCTGAAACAAAATATCCTTATGAAGACCAGCCGTCTGGGGTATGACGCCGTGTTGTTAGATGCTCCACATCTCCCGTCCCTTATTACCGCTACGGCTGTTCACCAACCCCTCTCTTTTCCTACATAATGTGACCAAATCTCCCACCAAACTTTCCTCCTCCGACTGAGTTGAAGGTAGAGCAACACGCTTCTATGAAACGTCAGCAACAAATGGCCAACCAACAAGATTCATATCCCAGAAGACTAATGATAATAATCAACAAAGCGGTGATAACCTCAATTCACAAAGAATGTCCTTAACTAAGTAGGTCTAGAAGCCATGCAGTACTTCAGAGAGTAACGTTGGTCTTATTCTTTGAGAAAAGAATGAATATATTTGTTTAATTTTCAGACCTTTGACTCACAGATAAATTGCTGCTTACTTATGGAATGCGATGTTTAGGTGTGGTATTACGGCCAGAAAAAATACCACTAACATAGCCCCGTAAGTTTGACATGGACATTATTGAGGGCTTCGAGAATATTCTGCGTATTGTATGAATAGTAACGCAACTTTACCGAACAAATTGGTGTTGTGTATACTTGAATCCGGCTCTGATCGTTATTCAGGTTGCACATTTATTGTCAGAATCTAGAAAATAGACTTTTATTGAAAGTCGCTGTTACAAACATTACGCACTTCTATTTTTTTGATGTGCACGGAGACAAAAAGAAACTGAATAATTTGTGAATTCTTGTATATTACAGAGTTTTAAAAACCAAAACCCACTGAATTTTTATTCTGTGAGGTCGCTAGGCTACGGAATGTTCGACTGGAGATTCGGTGTTTGAATCCCGGCAGGGAAGATAGCCTTCTCTTCGGCCTAGCGTCGAGCCGGTGTTGCTGTCCACCCCTCAGGCCTAGCCGGTGCTAGTTTCCGCCCAGCTTGCTATCAAATAGGTTTCGAAAATAATCTTTTCTCATAGATGAAGCGGGCAGGACGATGACCTCGACATTCAGCTACCTCCTTTGTCGACGTTGAAATATGTGGAAATGTACCGCCAATTCCCCATACCACATCATGGAATGTTAATTAAGTACAGATATAGATTCCTTTCTTTAACTTCTATTGAGATCATCTGAGGCGTGTTTTGTAACTGAATTGGCAAATTAAATAAACTTTTAAGCATTAGAACTATAATATAGGACATCTGCCTATTGTAAGAGCTTGAATAAGAGACAGATGTTCAGTTCGATCGCTTTTTGTATTCCACATAGCTGGACAGTTGAACAGAAGCCAGTGTGAAAGATGACCGTCCGTTGGCAGTGAACAGAGCGTCCCCTTGCGCCTTAGGCAACTGCTCCGACTTTCTAGTATGGCGAGTTTCCATAGCCGTCAGGCGAGAATCTATGTCGATTGAGAACATCTGGCTGTTCACACGCAAAAGAAGAGAGTGTGAAGAACACAGCTTCAGGCTTACGAGTTGGCTGTTTAGAAAAATGGTATGACACTTGAGGAAATTGGGAGGGATTTCAGCAAAACTTTGTTCTGTTTTGTTTTGAGTGGGTTCCATATTCACACACAATTATTTATTTTGTGTGACCAAGCCTAGAACACTCGTACGTGCTGCCCTGTCTAAAGTATGGATTATGAAGTTTCCTTACAAAACAATACATTATTAGCAGTGTTTAGTTTAGTTGCATGTTATTGCACGAAAGTATTACTGTTGGTGTGTGGTTACTGATTGGAGAAACTGTGTAAAGTACATGAGACCGTGTCGTTTGGTAGCCATTTACCTCTCTACTAAACTGTACAGTGGCACATCTCAGAAGACCTAGTCTTCATATTAACCTGGGTGAGGTAAAGCAATCCCGTTACCGGCCTGGGGTGACCCAGAGGGTTCCAGGAAGTTAAGGTTCCCAGATTTCATGCTGGTGGTAAGGTTGTCAGCCTTACGCACCGGCCTTCTTTACCCCTAGGAAATGCTCCTGGTACTCATTTCTGTTAGAGGCTGAGTCGACCCCATGGCCATTGTGCGATCGGATCAATGAAAAATTCCAATGACACCAGCAGGGATCGACTTTCCGATTTGTAGCACAGCACCTTAACCACTGTGCTACCGCGGTTCCCTATTAACCTTGATGAGAACGTCTAATAACGTAGCAGTTAGAAAGGGACTATAATTTTAAAAGGCTGTTCATAACCGTAGTTGTATGATGTTAATGAGCCAGTTGAAGACTTTCTCGTCATACTTAAGTCACTCAGAGCATACAGCGGGGATGCTTTCTGAGAAGTAACGGCACTTAACAGGATCATGTTATTGCCTGTCTCTTGGCATATCTGGCTTGGTTTATTTATTTGCCATAAAGCAGGCTATAATAATTATATTTAGGTATTTTGTATATGAACAGAATTGCCACTAATCCCTGTTGAGATGTAATCCTCATTACGACTCTGCATGTCCTTGTTCTTACGGATTCCACTGTGTCATCACAGTAAAAATAAAAGCCCGTCACTGCATCTCGTCCTGACTAAACACATTCAAATTCGAATCTTAGAAGTAATTTAAATTTTGGTCTTCACGAGTTCATACAGTGTGAAGTCTTTTGGGCATTAACAAGCATTTTGAAACAACCTGCTACCTTCTGAAGACAGAAGCAGCATATTTCTGTCTACCGTTACCAGACTGCAAGGTGTCACTAGCAGAACGTGACACAATTATACATTGCCACAAATAATCTCAGCTATGTATTAATAATTGTCCAACAAGATGCAACACAAAACACTTTTTATTATTATGCAAGTTCACTCTACATGTTTCGGGTGTCAACTACACCCATCGTCAGGAGTACAAAAAACTGTAACTACCTGCAGCTACCTCCCTCCAACGTGGCCAAGCTAGCTTGGCCACGTTGGAGGGAGGTAGCTGCACAAAAAATATGACCAGTACCGGAGGCTGTAGTTACAGTTTTGTGTACTTCTGTTGATGAGTGTGGTTGACACCCGAAACATGTAGAGTGAACTTGCAGAATAATAAATAGACTGCTTTGTGTTGCATCTCGTTGGACAATTATTAATGTAGATCAACGATGCACGGAACCATAAACACATGTCAGCTTTTTGGTGCCTAGAATTTTGCGGTCGCTTCTGGAGCTTTGGGAAATTTGTGCGTCCCTAGTCTTGGATGTGATGCAATGTACTTTGTTGCATAGATGTTATGTTTCAGAACAGCCAACTACCTCAGTGATTAATTGGAAAATTTTACAGCCATCTATCAAATTACATGTCGTCCCATCTGGCAATGTTGATGCTCACGACTTTGAGGAAATCATCGTGCACACACACACACACACACACACACACACACACACACACAGTTTGAGTGATTACCATATATCACTCATGAAACAGGAATTTGTCGTAACCCACTTACACGCAATTTTACAGGAGACGGAAAAAACTTGACAGGTCGTCTATAGACAAACACTTAAGCATTTTTTTTACAAAAATACGGCGTGTAAAGACAAGCAATTGTTTTTTTTTTGGCTACAACATTTTGGCAGAAGGTGTATTTGTAACCCAACTGTGTGGTAATGAGGGAATCTCAGTTTGAAGAATTGTATGGGTTGTGACAAACCGTCATTTCATGAGCGAAATATTCTTACATGTGAGATTAACATTTTAAGCCTTGATCCGGAAACATGCCGTCCATCATAACTCAAAATGGCAATTATATGTACAGCCCAGCAGTTAATACATAAGAGTGTAAGTTTTGCCGAGTGAGAATATTTATGTTTCTTGCGGCTTCCACAAAAAAAACAAAAAGCAGGATCAGGACTTCCTTCCTGATCCTGCTCTCAGGCTCTCAGCAAACCTGTATGACATATACCAATGCTGCGTGTACAGTGAAAAACTCCTGATAACGGACAGAGGAAGTTTCCGAAACATGTAGAGTTTTATTCCAAAAATAAATTTGGGAAATTAGTGCTTCTGGTTGGTTTTATTATAGAAGGAAGGAAACTGGGTTTACTGTTAGGTAGGCACTAAATTTTTAAATATTTTAGGTGAAATTCGCGTTTCAAGATTTTGGCCTTTGCAGGGAAATACCGCCTTGCTGCTTTAAAACGTTAGTAACAATAGCGTAATAGACCAAGTGTCGGAAGGGTAAGGGATCTCTCTTTGCCGACAGGGACCAGAGACATATCTTTTCCAGAGCGCCCGTACAGGGCCTGCAGCACACGTACTATTCACTGAGTACCTAGTGGACCGGTATAGCGACTTGCTACGGGCTGCACGGTCCGGGGATAGAATGCCGGTGCAGGCGACATTTTCCGCACCCGTCCAGACCGGCCCTGGGGCCCCACCAACCTACTGTAAAATGAGTACCGGGTCTGTATCGCGGGGGTAAAGCAGACGGTGCGCGGTGTTGACCACCGAACCCAATCCAGCACCGAGACTGAAGAAAGAAAAGAACTCTACCTCTACTCCCACTTTCTACCTTCATGGCCTGTTCTATATTGAACATTACCTTTTACCTGTTTCTTTATCTAGAACTCTTTCCCAGGTGCAAAATGGCCGACGCGTAAATGCGACCACTCGTTTCCGCGTAATGCCAGAGTTAAGGAAGAATTAAGCTATGCTTTCTTCATGAACTGCTGAGAGGCACTTTGTCTCAGTACCTTAAAGCTGCCTAGTATGACATTTCCATCCGCTACGTAACTTGCGTTCTCGTGAGGCAAACAGTGAGAGTTTAACACTGTGCAGACAGCCCGGTATAAACGGATTTGCGAGCAGTGCTGAGACAGTGTTTTGGAGTGGCGGGATGTGGTATTGGCTTTCTGATTTCTAGCAAATCCACAGAGAAATTTGCAGACATTATGCAGCCTCTTCATGATACGGTGAACAAAACAGAATTACAAACGGAATTTGATTAGGAATCTAAAGTTAAACCGAAGCGCTGTGAACTGTTGCACGATAAGGGGCGATTGCATTAATTCTGAAAGTTCAAACCGTTCCGTGTTCACAGCAGCAGTCAGCTGGAAACAAAGAGAAAGATTGGGCGACCGTGTTCATTGGGTGTGTGGGTAAGATTCTGTGCGTTTTTATTGTTATTATTATTGTTTACTCTAATTGCTATATAATTACTTGCTTACTCCATGGAGCAAAGTCCTTCTTGAGAAGCTAATAGGTGTTCACCTAGTCAAGAAATTCCCTGCATTTTATGGAACCCGAAGATTCATCACCGCATTCACAAGTTCCCGCCACCCATCCATATTATGAGCCAGCTAGATCCAGTCCATACCCCCACATCCCACTTCCTGAAGATCCGTCTTTGTATTATCCTCCCACCTACGCCTGAGTCTCCCAAGTGGTCTGTTTCCTGCAGGTTTCCCCCCAAAACCCTCTATACGCCTTTCCTCTCCCCCATAGGTGCTAAATGCCCCGCCAATCTCACTCTTCTCGATTTTATCACCCGTACAAAGTAATTGTTATATAAAATGTCGAAACATGTTAATGCTAATGACTTAGTCACGTTCTGTACCGAGTATCTACGCTCTTGTTGTAGTAAACTGAGACGTAGAAGTGTTTGAGGAGAGCGGCTAATATGGGCTGGGTATTCGCCTTGCGAGGGTGTGTGACTCAGCGACTACTAACTGTGCAGATATGTCACATCTAGTGACTGTGCCAACGCCAAGTATTCTGGCGACCAATATATTCGGAATTGGTATTTTTCACTGATATCTTGTGCCATATATCGGGTACGAACCTCACACCCCGCGCTCCATTTTTGCGTCTCCCTTCCCCACTACCTCACGGCGCAAGTATTATTTTACCTGAACTGGACCGTAATTACAACTATTAGAGTTATTGCAAAGCCTCTTTAAAACATTTTGTTGTATTACACACCTGCTACCGGTAAAGGGTATAATTCCATTAAAACAGCTAGTCACTTCGCAGATTAAAGAGGCATTTTATTTGAAATGCTTAATGGAGATGAGTACGGTGACTGGGTACTGCATGCAGCAAATTGTCATGCCATGCAGCTGTAAACTTTCCGACAGTAAACATTAGAATGATGGGTCGTTTAACAATTAGTGTATTTATTTGCTATATTAACGAGGCATTTATTTAAAGTGTTCAGTGTAAAGAAAAACTGAATTTGACGTTCAGGTGACCGTGCATCATGATGAATTATCATAATAAAACCAACTAGATGTATTAATTTCTCAAATTTATTTTTGGAACGATATCTTACATGTTTCGGACAGTTCCTCTGTCCACCATCAGGAGTTTTTCACTGTACACACAGCAATGGTCTATGTCATACAGGTTTGCTGACAGCTTGCGAGCAGGATCAGGACGGTGTTTGAGAAATTAGTGCATCTAGTTGGTTTTATTATGATAATTTATCACGATGCACGGTCACC
>Ga0136643_10007963_pt1 | contig 15420 bp, 10 predicted proteins | sample TergutLab28metaG_FD_96883 | JGI IMG/M metagenome (GOLD analysis project Ga0136643, IMG submission 96883) | Labiotermes labralis P1 segment gut microbial communities from Petit-Saut dam, French Guiana - Lab288 P1 (version 3) (version 3) | ecosystem: Host-associated > Arthropoda: Insects >... | reverse complement strand
CCGTAACCGTTCAACTTTGGACATAGGTGTTTTGGGTTATATCGGTATACTTTAACATAAGGAACACCCTCCCGAAGTCTGGCACATTCCTCCTGGGACACCCTGTATATATATATATGTATAACCCTGTATATATATATATATATATATATATATATTCCTTCATATTGCACTACTGATATTGGCAATTAAAAACCGTAATAATTTCGAAGTCGGAAGTAACTTGACTGGGGGTTTTCATAACTGTTTAGTCCCCTGCACTGACCTTGGGCATTTCATTACGACTGCTAAATTTGGAATTTATATTGCGTCATATTTCACTCATAAATTTTGTCGCCACAACGAGTTGAAGTGCAGGAAAGAAAATCATGTACCCAGAGCGAAGCAGTCAACATACTAATTGTTTTGTATGAAAGTGCTACAGGGTTCAAACTATAAGGGCCATAATCAGGCGAGAAGATGTAAAGGGTCGGTGTTGAATGTTTAAAATTCTCCTGTCTCTTTTCCTTACAAATTATATTTGTCAAAATTGTATTATCTATTAAAGCCCACCTAAACGAACTTTGCTTTATATACAATTTAAAATCTTTTCTTTGTGCTTGTGTAGTTGTTACTGTGATAGAACAAATTTTGCTGCATTAAAGATGCCAATTTTTTAAATTTTAAATAGTTTATAATAACAAAAAATCTCTTTCTTAATTTTTTGTACTAAAACTAAATAATCTTAATTTTACTTTTATTATTGTATTACATTTGGATGTAGAATTTTGAATCAGTTCTTCTACATAAAGTCGAATACGTCGACCTCGCGTAGTCAAAAGTAAATGTATTGTTTTCTTAATGATGATTTTCTACAGCTCTTTAGGGTTTAAAATGTATCCCAGTTTGATCATCTGGATGTCGTTTATATCTCCTTTTTTGGGCAGTTTTTACCTTTATTGGGTCCTGTTTTTTTATTTTGAAGAGATTTCATAAGTTTCTTTTGTATTTTGACCTGTGTATTGTGTGAAGGTCATCGTGATACACATTGATTTATAAACATTCTTGTCTGACGACGAATCTTAGGAGATGAAACATGGAGCAATGTAATATAAAACAAGTAATGTTTTTATGACAAAACCTAACTGTTTGTTGGCTGCTAGACCCTTGATACATAAGGAACCTCTAAGCTTCAAAAAGTGAATCGCTGTAATGAAATACGTGTATTGTTATATCATAATAATAACTAGTAAATTGCTACATATCTAACATATCTCTGTATAATGCGGAAAATATGACACTTCTGAAGTTAGATCAGAAATATCAGAAGAATATATAAAATCGGTTGGACCGATCGTGCAGAAAAGAAATCAGTATTATCACTTAGAGTCAAGCAGGAGAGGAGCATCCTACATACAAAAAAAAGAAGGAAGGCTAACTGAATTCGTCACATGTTGCGTGTGAACTGCCTTCAAAAACAAGTTTCTGAAGGAAGGATTGATGAAAGGACAGAATTGATGGGAAGACGAGGAAGAAGACGTAAGCAACTACTGGATGACCTTAATGCAAAGAGAGGGTACTTGAAACCGAAAAAGGAAGCACTAGTTCGCCCTCCGTGGAGAACTCGCTTTGGAAGAGGCTATGGACCTGTCGTAAGAGAGTAAACAGAATGAATGAATGATGATGATGATGATAATAATAATAAAGCTGTGGTCTTTCGACGAATGACCACTCAGTATTGGGCAAACAAGATAAATGTTAATGTTGCTTGACTGCTCTCTGAGGAAAAGCAGAGAACACAAGCTTTGTGTGCCCAGGGCGCCATTTTGCGCAACATCGGTCCTGCTACGTCCTACTTATGTAAGACCTGCCAACATGATAAATACTACTTTTATCATACAGATGGGTGTGAATGGTTTGTTTGCAAAATGGATGGTAATGCTGAAGGGTGAACATGGGCCTATCTTTTAATGATTGGTTTTATATGATATAGCAACTTGTGGTTGGGTAGGCAGTATAATCGGAGAGGTTGTTAGTGAGATGGCCAAATTTTAGAATAAGTAGTTGGCCGGATATGTAGTTATAGAGATACCTGAGATATTAAAGTTCCCAAAGCGATCGTACTATAAAATAGGTCTCTGGTAAAACCAATGTAACCGGCTACATCAAAAAAAGTCCTGTGTTGATTAAGTACAGCTTATACAGCGGGCATTATAGAACGCAAGCTCAGTACGATGAATTGACCTTCAGCGAATCACCTGGCGCCACAGTGTCTGTCACCTACTAAGTAGTAAAGTGATCCACATTTCCAGAGGAATTCATTGGACCCTCTCCTTTCCCTTTGTCTTCCGAGACAGCAATTGTATGGAAATGTCGCGCATAATAAACAGTTCTTTGTCTTTCATTCGGGAGGAACACATATAAAAACCCGCCATCCTGGCTGGGACATTTAGGTGCGGTTTGTGCATGCATATGCATGTTTAATTTGGTGCACAGTGTCTGGTATTCGCAGTTCTTATAAACAAGAAGACGGGATTGTAGGAAATCAGTTAAAGAGAATTTTCATGGTATCGGCATGTTGTGATGATCGTGGCCGATCTTCAAATTGCACTAAAAATGGGACTTTCTTTATCTGGTGAACAAGGACAAGCCCATTTTCAGTTTTGAATACAGAAAGTACACAGCCTACAGACTGTAAAACTTTTTGTTTATTTATTGGCTTTAATATTCGTTTATTGCAGATATAAATCACCTCTACGAAGCCAATCGCACTACCAAAACCATTTCAAATCGCAGTCGTTGATGTCACAGAGAGGTACGGGTGTTGCACAAACTAGTAATTTCTTCGAGATTACCGAAGCAGTCCTTCTTGCACGTGATGTAAAATCTGTACCGTTAAAACAGGTGAATGACAGTTAAGATTTCCCAGAAAAATGTTAATATAAATTGGATCAACAATATTTTTTATAGTATAATATACCATCGACGCTACAATAACTCAAGTCCCTTTGTCAAATATAGTTACAAATTATGATTATATGTTTTGCACATAATAGTAATGTCGGATGGAAAGGCGTCACCCCCTCTTTACTTTCAAGAAAGCCTGCACCATGGAGTTTGCTACAGCTAGGAAGAATTGGGAGGGAATTTTATTTACGTTTCTTCAACTTTGTCGGTACCTGAGACTGGGTATCGTCGATTTACTTATTAATGAATAATGAGTTTAAAAGTTGTTGAAGGAAGTGGCCGTGGCTTAATTTAAGGAACTCAATCCACAATTTGCCCATAGGGACTGAGAAAGACAAGAAAAACTTGTCAGGATTGCCAGTCTCATGGTCGACGTTTGAGCCCAGGACGTGTCGACTGCAGAATAAAAGTGCTTCTGTTGTGTCGTAAGAATTAGTCCTAACATTATCAATCAGCATTTCTGTGGGAAAAGCCAAAACACTGTAGGATATTATATAGAAACTAATACCCCAAAATGGCTAGCTCAGTTAGTATACTGCAATAGAACTCCACTTATCCGGACGCTGGTTATGCGGATCGGTTTGGCCCTTCGGGCAAATTTGTCGAGAATTCTACAAAAGTAACTTGCCTTGAAATTACCTGTTATCAGATCAAGTACAGTACAGTGTTATGGCTTCTAGAAATTCAAATCAGGCGTGGTCGAAAGGTAGGCGCAGGTGCATACTGTAAATAATAACAGCCGAACTTCAAACTACCAATGTAGCCTATTTTCAACAAAAAAAAAAGAACCCATTATCCGGATTTTTTGCATATGCGGATGGCTCGTCGCCCCAGTTAATCCGGATAAGTGGAGTTCTGCTGTAATTAGGCTATGGGCTACGCGATAGGCGAATCGGAGTTAGATTCCTAGCGGGTGTGGAAGATTTGTCTCTTCCCAACAGATTTCACACCGGCTCTGGGACCCATTCGTAGTCCTATGTAATCGGTAATAAGATTCTTTTCTCCCTAATAAAGCTACCATTATAACAATCTAGTGCCGGTTTTAAGAAGTCGTGGAGCTGTAACTTTACTTTCCCCTCCGTCTTCAAGGAGCGGTGTTTACAAAAGCACGGTAACAACACTATGTTTTCCTTAAATGCTAAACTCAGAACATGAACCTACGACGTAGAAGCCAGAATGAGCCGCGGTAGCCAGGATTCAATTCTTAGTGCAAAAGTTTTTCTTTGCCGGCTGTTTCAGGCCAGGTCTGAGCAAAATTTACTTTACTCCTTGGTTGGAATGAGGGGGTGCTTGAGAGGAGGGGTATGGCGACCGCAGCAAAAAGCTGTGGTTTAAGTCGTTTGCTTTACCTCAAGCCCACAGCTTTGCATGATGCTCGTACGTATGAACAACTTCAGTTCTACAGCCTCATGACTCAGAAGCCTTACCGCTGAGCTAACTAACTCGGTACTACATTTCATGCTGTATTAGAGTCCATTGTGTTGGGTGCTTGTTAACGAGGGACAGGCAGTCCAGCACAAGACAAAAACAACGTCCAGAAATAAAGCAAACTGATGCTATAATGCAATGTACGTGACAAGAGGCACCATGACTGATGCGTGATAAATCATACAGGATATTTAATTACATTCCAACCCAGTCCGGCAAAACGCTCGCGCTGTGAGGTGGCAGGTGAGAAACTTGTACCTTATAACAAGACGTGCATCAACCACAGAAAATATTCAGCGCCTGTGAAGAGTGGAAAGGAAGTGAATGGGCGGAGTTCAAAAGCAGGAAAGAAGCAAAAAAAAAAAAACAGCTGATAGGTGGAAAAATTTTGTCATTTGCGGGCCGGATGGAGTTATTTCGAAGCGACCTCAGGTCAAAAATTTCTGCTGACAGAAGATTTGTACTTTAAAAATTAGTAAATATCTACAAATTATTTGCATTAAACAAACCAAATGCGGTAAAAGAAATTTACTTATTATTCGGACAAGACAAGTTTATTTTAAAAAAAACCCCGACGTGTTCACAAGGCACACCGAGACGATTATAACCGACAGTGCCGTGGACTGCTCTCGAATTTTCATAGCTAATAATAAATAAAATTGTTACTACACTTACGCTTACTAGTGACCAAAGAATTTGAATTTCCTCCACGATTTCTAACTTTATAAAATAAAAATTCGTGTGAATGCAGGATTCTATCCCAAATGACAATGCAACGTGCACCAGTAATTGCATAATATCACCACAGGCAGGATTATATTTCTCTCCAGACATATTCGTCATACGTAGTACTGTAAGAGCAGACGAATGAGGACCACCAGAAATTTATCCAATGATTGTGGCATGCGAAAAGTTAAAAAAAAAAAAAAATCCCATTCTTATCTGGTAGGCCTTTCTTGTTTCTTGTTTCTTGTTTCTTGTTTTCGAACTTTACGGGATTGTCACCTGTACATCATCGCACTGTTATTGGGATCTATGTTGGTATTGTTTTGTGAGGGCGTGGACTGGATCAATCTAGCTCAAGACAGGGACAGTTAGCGGGCACTTGTGAATGCGGTAATGAACTTCCGGGTTCCATAAATTTCGGATAATCTTTTGACTGTTTGAGAACCGATTAGCTTCTCATGAACGGCTCTGCTCAATGGAGTAAGTAAGTAAGTAAGTACGTTGGTATAGTATTTAGAAATGCCTTAATATATTACTCGTATTAAATAAGAGATAATGGCGAGATTGTGTGGATTGGTTGATGAATTTTCGGGGTTTAGAGAAAGTCCTCGTCCAATAAAGTATCAATCGCTAAGGAAGATCCTGTACCCTAAAGGTAATGTTGTTTCTGCACAGGCCATAGAAACATATGGGGCTGTGGAGGTATAGCTCCATTCCCTCTTAATCTCGATACTGAATGGAGGAAAGTGGTCACTTTCGCGTCCCGACAGCTTTACCACCGGAGAAAGGTTCCATTGTACCCCTGGACAGGAAGCTGGATGTTCCCAATAGACAGGTCGGATGTTTTAGTGAAGAGAAAAATCTTTTCCACCTGCCGGGATTTGAATTAGGTCTACTCATTTGTCCAGCCCGTCGTCTAGTCGTTACACAGACTACGCTCTACCGGCTCCATATCCTATTCCATAAAGCCAGCAATTAGTGATCAGATCTCTTTGACACAGCGGCCACTAAATGCTTCTCGTTGTCTCATACGTAATACAGAGTGGGGGATAAAACTTTTATGGATGCAACTGCATTTATATGCAAGACATATTCATTGCCTGTCGCGATTCTACATCAGTTCTAAGACTAGAAACAAATACCGCTTTACTTTGACTTGACAATAACAAAGACATGTGTTCTGCTTTTTCGTCGAAGAGTTTAAATTTCGATCATCCGCAACATTATCTCCCCTGCATACAAATGCCACATTCCGTCATATGTAACCTACTTACATCTCAGCGCGTGCCTCTTAACAACGACATTTCTCTTTTAATTCTCCGGTATTTTAAAATTAATTTTGCCATGCTTTTTGTTCGGGAGATTTTCCTGTTCACCACCAGAACTCTTGCAGTGATGCACACAGTTTTTTTGCCTAATTGTCACAAGGAACACATCTATAAGGAATATAGACAGTCGAAGCGTGACTATTGCTGACTTAAGAGTGCGTGCAATTTTACTCCACGTCCATTATGTTTATTTTTATGTATGGTTTATTTAACGATACAATCATCCTCTTAGGTTTTGTACCTTCAAAAGGTGCGAGTAGTGGCTAATAAATTGAAAGGGTATGGAAGGAAGCGGTTGTAGCCAAATCTGACGTAAGCTTACCGCTTGACAACATTACATGAAGTGTTACGACTTGAGCCATCATGCTAGACACTTTAGTCTCTTTACGAGGAACGTGTCTTATAGCCTACGCCTTCACCTTCAAACAAGTTCTTCCTTCGCCACTGTTGTGCCCAGTATAAACTCCGCGGCCAATTCAGCATTCTACAAAATAGATACCAAGGACTTTTGTCCTGTCTCAGCGTCGAAATTATCACTTATCCTCATGTGCATGATTCTTGTTTTACTGGACAACTATCTGGTGTCACTTTCGCTGCTATTTCACCGAGCGTGTGGAGAGTGTGCTAAATGGGCTTCGTCAATAAAACAAACGTTCCGATAGGGAGTGGCCAACGTTAGTTGTCAGATAAAATAATGAACCTAAATTTACAGCACATTTGGAGCTTTTGTTCTGCACCTAGTATAAGCATGTATGGTGTGGTGCTTGGACATAGGGGAATTATCTTTCACACTCTAAATCTTAGCAGATCATAAAAAAAAAAGACGTTACTTTTCAGTATGACAATAAACTCGCCTCTGCCACTCGGCACGATTATAAGGCTAGCTCCATGGACAGATATGCAAATTAAAAATTGCTACACAAAGAGAGAACCGGTTACATGCATTGTATATGCCTACAAACACGTAGGTTATAATGACGACTACCTTGGAAACGTTAACAATTCGTCGCAAGTCATTTCATATATCCATTTCTCCCAGAATCATTGTAATAGTCTTCCATCTTTCTCTAACCTCCCAGTTGGTCACCTACTAGCAGCTGTCTATCGCAAAATTCTGTTCATATTTCTGGCGTACTTCATCCGTGCTATACACATACGCGAAAAAATTGTACTTATTTGACTATAATATGCATCAGTAAGTAAGCTGTATAAGTTACAATGGTCATTGTTGTGTTATATTCTCATTTCATTCCCTACTTGATCTGTTCTGCGGCCTTAGGCCACTGTTCTGAAGCCATTGTTATGTCAAAATAAAAGACAATCGTGTAAGATGAGCGACGTTTCTTCAATACCCACGTCCCCTTCCAAAAAACAGCCACACTCTGCGGGTGTACTGAAATACTGAAAGCTACATCTTTCCACAAACACATCTCACTGAACTTGAAGTAAGAATGACATTTATTTTGCCGCTACAAATATTCTAGGGACTTTAACTCCTGGTTTCTTTGGCTCGCCATACGGACACTATGGCCTATTTGTGTGACCCTTTATATCCTCATCGGACACTGAATATATATATTGCCAAACAGCAGGCTGCTTTTGAAATAAAAGTTTTAAGAAGAATGTTTGGGAGAATTAAAATAAATAAAAATTGGAGCAAGCGATATGATAAAGAATTACTGCAGCTTTTTGGAGATTTAGACATAATTACTCACATTTTTCAGACTAAATCGGGTTGAATTGGCTTGGTCATGTCCATAGAATGGATAGTAATAGAAAAGTAAATCTTTAACAACAATCCTCAAGGGAAGCGACTAAGAGGACGACAAAAAGAACAGGGGGTGGAATTATGTACAGGCAGATATTAATAATTGCAAAATTAAAAACGGGCAAGAGAGGTCAAGAAACAGAGCTGACTGGGAGTAGTCCATTAAGGAGGAGAAGGTCCGCCGTATTGGACTGTCGTGCTACCTAAGAAGAAGAAGAAGAAGAAGAAGAAGAAGAAGAAGAAGGAGGAGGAGAAGCAGGAGGAGAAGGAGGAGGAGAAGGAGGAGGAGGAGGAGGAGAAAAAGAGAAGAAGCATGTTCTCATCTAGTCCAGTAACACTTCACTACTGATGATACATTAAGAACACTCTCCATGTCATCGAAATTTTTAATTTAGAACACAGGGAAGCATCACTGCCGCTGCCACTGATACTGTTAGGTTCAGACACGCCCATTAGAGTAAGGACAGACACTGAACACAGCTTTGATGTTCGCCGGAAGACAAACGACGCCTATTAAGTCTACTGGGCATTTTTGTGAACTATGTTAAGACCATTATTTTTCCTTTAAAATAAATCGCTTTCATAAATGATGTACTGAATCAACTTAGGTTCAGAAATAAGTCGGACAGCTCAGTTGATAAAGTGACGGAAGACGGGCGTGCAAGTTATTTGTCCTTGCCATGAGGTCACGGGGTTACTTCCCTTCCTTCTTAACCACGAATATTGCTAAAATACGAGTTTGATTTAAATTCTGGACGTAGCTGAAAAAAGACAGGAACAGTATGCACAATGAAACATTAATGCGAGTTCGGATCGATGCATTTTGGATCCTTAACAGATAGTCATACCATTTAATGCAATGTGGCCATACTTTCTGTTATTTTTCACAATTTTGCATATATTACAGAATGTTATTAGTATTACTGTGGCCTGTTATTACCGCTAATTGCAGATATTATCATTTATACGTCTACGTTGATTTTGTCAAATTTGTCGACCATATATTATGTCAGACGTTCATCTTAAACAATTTCGAAATTGTTGAAGTAAAAACAGTATTCAATACACAATTTGTAGGTATATTTATATGTATCTACACACCAAATTTCATATTCCTAGACATAATCCATTTATAATATTAATATGATTGCACCTTTTAATTTTTCTTAATTATGTGATATGTAAATCGCAGTACGGACTGTGAAGATTGGTATCGATTACTATCGTTATCTATTATTATCCGGCTGCAACCGTGGTAACGCTAGTAACCAAGTAGTCGTAAATGTACTTTGGTGTTTAGTCATTGCCTATTCTTTGTGTGGGAATGTAACCATACTTGAATTGCAGCCACACTCTAATTGAACGTATAAATTCTGCAGCGGAAGAAGTGACGGGCCCACAGACATGACCAAAGTAACTTTACGTTAGTGCCTAAAAACACAAAGGTGCTTAAAAACGTGAATATTTGTTACTACATGTAATTACCTTTCAAGATACGACACTTAAATGGTAAGTAGGTTTTCGAACGTGTGGTTGGCCTATGACTACGCGTTAGTCAAAGAAAGCTTCCGATTAGGTGGTGATAAAGTGGACTATGTCCTGCACTGAGAGGTGCAAACTTTCCACTACGTTCGGAACAGCACACGGTAGCCCACCATAGTAAGGCAATGGTAAAGCAACTATATAGGCCTGGACAGGATCTGGCGGTTCCAGAAGGTTGAGGCTCCCAGATTTCATGTGGTAAGGTTGTCAGCCCTAAGCGCCTTTACCTCCCCTCCCCCCCCACCAGGAAATATTCCTGGTACTCATTTCTGTTAGAGATCGAGTCGAATCCAGGGCCACAGTGCGGCCGGAAGGATTATGTCGATGAAAAATTCCAGTGACACCATCGGGAATCGGACCCGCGCAGTGTTTCAACCAAATGCGCCACCACGTGCCATTCTTTATTTTGACAAAGAGTCTAATTCTGTTAGAACCTGATGATGGTACTTTAGATCGCTCTTAGAACCAGCTATTTCATTGACTGCGTCTGTGGTCTCGTGTTCAAAGATAAAAAGGAATAAAAAAAATAATAAAAATTAATGAGACTCTACGTTCAGGGGTGAGACTTTTGTTGGCTGTATCGTTTTTTGGTTGCTACAGCAGAGGACACAATTTTATGACAACAGTTATTTATTATCTTTTTTACTGTTTAACCGGATATTATACATTGGTACTGTGCCCGTTCAAGTCCCATCGGCTGCCCACACGTTGCGAGACGCTTCGCCTCTCGGGCCTCAGCATGTTTCACCTATAGTTTCTAGCCTCAGGATGGGACTGGTATTGTTACCGTGTAGTGCGTTATTGATTTTTTTATTTCCTTATTGTCTTTTAACACGAGTTACTAGACAAAATCTACAATGTGGAAGATTCCAGCTTATTTCGATTCGCGTTCCTTTGTCTCATTTCGACAAATGCTCCAAGCATTCTGGAGGATTACGATGCAAACGTTTGAGCCAGAAAACCCTAAAAATAATAAAACAAATACGAACATTGAGTTAATAAATAAGTAGGACATTCCTTCGTCCTGATGATGACTTGGCACTTGCTGCTTTTCGTGATGTATGATCCCATGGTTAATATACAGTTGTAGGCATGCTGAAAACTTGTTATGCCTTGGTTAGAACAGGGTGTGTGGTCACTGCGGCATAAGATCTTCCTACGTTTTGAAATTAAAATCCGTAACTTAAAAGTCAAATTTAACCAAAAAAGAAACCAACTTACCAAATCGATATTGCGAAATCCAGAATTTCCTAAAAACTGACATTAACCTAAATGTACAATGCTCACAAGACACACACTAACAAATGCGTGATCTTTGCCTGCAAGATGAAGAATTGTTACTTAAACTGTGCCACAACGAGTCTACGATTTTGTACCGGTGTGTTCTAACCTACTGAAATCTTTCAAACTACAGTATTTCCTGACAATTTTTGTACAGCTAATTAATCCACCTACCACTGCTAACGTATATATGAACTAAAATTACGTATTCTCTTTGCAATAAATCTGCACTATTGATTTCGGCACTGAAAAAACAACAGACCTGTATCGTTACCTACTAGGCCTATCTGCATTTCCTTACCTCAAGCCACTGCATGTGCTGCCACTGGACTTGACGTCAGAATAGCATCAAACACTCTGCTTCCAGCATGTCAGATACTGATCGAGTTCGTATGACATTGCATGCGGTATGTATTGCGGTGTGTTTATAACATGCCAACTGTACTATAATGGTCTTACAAATATGAACTGTCACAACACGTGTCCGGTGATAAGTGGGTCCCTGCCACCACGGCATGGCGCGTCCTCAGGTTGTGGATGGAGGAACGGCCTCTCATATGGAGGGTAAATGCGAATATATTGAATAAGCAATGGGGGACAGCCGACAAGGGGTGGTCCCCAGTTTGGAGTTGGGCGAGGTGCTAACAACTCCTCACCGTAAAAACGTATCATGTTACGAAATGTTCACACAAAAGCACCTGTGAAAGCGGTAATGAACCTTCGGGTTCCATAAAATGCGGGGAATTTCTTGATTACCTGAGAACCGGTTAGCTTCTCAAGAAGTACTCTGCTCCATGGAGTAAGCAAGTAAGTAAGTAACTAAGTACGTAAGTATGTATGTAAGTAAGTAAGTAAGTACGTAAGTAAGTAAGTATGTATGTAAGTAAGTAAGTAAGTATGTATGTATGTTGTATGTATGTATGTATGTATGTATGTATGTATGTATGTATGTATGTATGTAGTAAGTAAGTAAGTAAGTGAGTAAGTAAGTATAACACATGTCAAGGAATACAGCTTCACAGGTTATTACAACAAAATCGTATAACTTTCACTGAAAAGGCTCACTATTACAATTAAATAAAACTTCCTGTTTGTATCACTCTTGCTGGCACGGAATGGAACTTCGCCCTCTTCTTTCGGTGTGGCGCATTCGTTGCAATAGGCGATCAGTTCGGCAGTTATGCTTGTTACAGGGTGCACCTAAATATTATAATGACTTTACGATAATGTTAGTATGATACTAAGGATGTGGTTCTGGTAAAGTTTCAGACAGAGTCAATAGAAACTGAAGGAACGGGTGCAAATAACATTCCCCGTAATTGGAAATTTTTTTGGAGAATCATGAAATATTTTCCACTGTCGCGCCAATTCTAACTTTCCTGGAGTATTAATTCAACGCACTTTCGAACGAAACCCATAGTTCACTTTCCCCCTTCACTTAGTCCTCAAGCGAAGAAAATGATGAAGATGACGATGATGATGGTGACGACATTAAAGTAATAGACGGTAATAAGTCAGGAAAGTGGCTAGCTTGATAGCAGCATCAGATTTCCGATAAGACCAGAGATATTTATCTTCGCCCGCACGTCAAGACCAAATTAACTTCAGCTACCAAGCATTTTCCCTATTCTGATACGACTTCGCGATATTATAACTTCACGCAGGTAATTATCGCTTCCTGTAAACATGTACAGAGTAAGGTAGCAAACCTTCAGGTACTTCAGACCTAGGGACTAGGTGGATGTGAGTGGGCGACATGAGGTTCCAATGCTGTGTCTGTACATTCGAGAAGTAGCTCTGATAGCCTTATCTTTGTATGAAGCAAACATTCCCGCGCATGTACAGGAATTTTAAAACCAGCCTTCTAAACTGGAGCAGGTCATGTGCCATATCAGGCAGGCTACTTTATTTAGGTTTAAGGCCCATATGGTTTTCGGTAAACCTTGCGGAGGACAGATGAATGCCCGCGTTTCTTTTTGTGTTCAGTGATTCTCAGGTCTTTCAACAGCCTTACCTACTAGCCAAGAAGTCGTATCGCGTGCCGAAAAATTAAGCTAGCTCAGAATTCCTGACAATTCTAACAAACCTAAAAGAAATATTCGTGTGAGCTACATAAAAATTCTTTATGCGCTTTGCAACTTCCTTTCATATATTTAAGTGGAGCCTAAATTAATTTTAGGGTAGCGGTGATGCAGTTCGTTGAGGCACTGCGCTACAAGCTGGAAGGCCGTGGGTTCTATTCCCGTGGTGTCACTGGAATTTTTCATTGTAAAAAACCTTCTGGCAGCACTATGGCGCCGGGGTCGACAAAGCCTCTAACAGAAATGAGTTCCAGTTTTATCTTCTGGGGCATACAACCTTACCGTCTACATGTGCCGACTATCCAGAAATCCTAGGAGCCCCAATATCCTGGAGGCCTCAGGGCCTGTCCAGGTCTGTAAGGGATAGTTTTACCCGTTAGCAATTTTTGTTAAATTCATTCAGGTAATGAGATATATAGTATTAAATTGACACGCGTGCTGACGTCAACAACGACGCATTTTATTATGCTTCCCAGTACATGTTACATGTACCGGTAGTATTCACCATCCTCAGACATTAAATAAATGAGTTTGAAACTCTAAAATAACGCATTTCTTGGCATTACACAGATGACTTTGCAAATTTAAAATAATGTATTTCATGCCTGAGGATTGTCAGCATTGCCAAGACTAATAAAATTTGTAGCTATTGACTGCAGCACGTATGCCAAATTTACCTAGAACGTAAACTACTTCATACTTTAAAGGTAATATCCAAACAGTCTATATGAGTTCATTCAATACACTTGAACCAGAAAATTTGTTTATGTTGGCATCATTTACCAGATTTCTATAATTTACGTAACTTGATGAAAATGTACGATAATTTTCAAGCCTAAGCACATATTCTACAACAGTTACATATTTAGGCACACTACTGGCAAATCGTCCCGCCGTAGGATTGTATTTTCCTTCCTTAATTTCAAAAAGGTTACAATAAAATTAGACACTGAAGTTATACTACAGACGGGTCTAATTTTAGAGACGCTTTTAGTAGTTCTTTCCTAGACCTTTGATCTTACCAGGATGCAGACATTAAGTTAAATCATGAAGTGTGTATGCACGTGTCGATAAAGGAATTATGAAAACTCTAATTGAAGTATGAAATAAAAGATACGCTATTTTCCTGTGTTCACTTTCTTACGAAACAAAGTAGACTTGAAGTTCGCCTGTAAAAATTGGGACGGCATTTCAAGAGAAAGTTATTTCTTTCGAATCTTACACTAATCTAACTTGCGTTACATTAATAAGTACAGTAACATGACGATAAAACACGTATATTGCATAGACTCCATAGGCAAATTCCTTCTTCAGAAGGCATTGGTCTACAGTCAGTCAAAAAATTCACGGACGTTTATGAAACCCGAAGTTTCATTGCCGTATTCACAAAAATCTATCATCGAACCTTATTCTGGGCCAGGTGAATACAATACATGCTGAGTTCTTCCAAGAAATCTCGTTATTTCAGGTTTCCCCACCAAAACTGTGTATGTATTTCTCTTCTCCCTCATGCAAGCAGCACGCTCATACAAAACATATAAACGCATTCTGTGCTACAGTTTAGAATTACTGAGTGATAACTTGTCGTTCAATAAAGAATCGCTGACGTTTAAGGGGTTAATGTAACATCCGGAAATTCCTGTATAGAATTTTAATAATTATTTATTTAAGGACAGTATCAGTAGCTAGAATTACAGACACCCCTTGAATTACGTCAATTGCTCCCAGACCCAATATATTAAGCCAAGCGCGTTAATTTGTACAGAGGTTACTGAAAATATCTTCGAGTTGCTGAACTGTCATAATCAGGACGTCACGCTCGACCATCTTTTTGAAATTCGGAAGTAAAGCGCCCTTGAAAGAGGTAAGGAACCTGAGTCTCAGCCTCACGAAACGACCATGACGGCTTTGAAGCTGACTGAGGCGCTTGGACTGACCAGAACTGACAGCAAAGTGTTTGAGAACACTGACTGGAAAGAGCAGCGAGCAGCCACAACTAGACAAGGAATTATAAGAATGCTTGCTTGCTATGAGGAGATGCTGGAGGAGGAGGTGTCTTTGTCTCGCCAGACTTCAGTGTCCGATTTCTTCAAGTCATCTTCAGGGACTTGTGAATCGCCACCTGAATTGCTGGACATTGGAGACGATTGTCCAGATGACCCTACAACAGTTCACGAAGAAGCGCTCTCACCTTAAATTGCCATTTGTTCGTTATTCCACATCCGTTGTATATTTCGTTAAAACACACACACACACACACACACACACACACACACACACACACACATATATATATATATATATATATATATATATATAT
>Ga0136643_10007960_pt1 | contig 15420 bp, 9 predicted proteins | sample TergutLab28metaG_FD_96883 | JGI IMG/M metagenome (GOLD analysis project Ga0136643, IMG submission 96883) | Labiotermes labralis P1 segment gut microbial communities from Petit-Saut dam, French Guiana - Lab288 P1 (version 3) (version 3) | ecosystem: Host-associated > Arthropoda: Insects >... | reverse complement strand
ATGAACCTTCGGGTTCCGTGAAATGCGGGGAATTTCTTGACTAGCTGCAAACCAGTTAGCTTCTCAAGAAGGACTCTGCACTATGGAGTAAGTAAGTAAGTAAGTAAGTAAGTAAGTAAGTAATACATAATTATTTGTAGCATAAACTTCCAATTCTTCATACGTGTCAGACATAAAGTCAAACATTCACACTGTCGCCATTTTTGTAATTTTTATGTTACAAAAACTTTATTTAAAGATTTATGAATAACTGTTTATAATTAAGTATGTTCCTATGTTGATATAGCAGTTTTACGCAAAAAAACTCATACAATAACAAACTGATATTTGGCACACCTTCTGAGGAATGTCATGTACAAAACTGAGAAAATCACTGCGATGGGCTCTGTATTTGGCGGTGCTGCAGTTTCCTGAGATATGGAAACTGACAACGTAAAGTGCTTCATATCCGTGTTTTAAATGAATATTTAAACTAACGTAACATAACCAACGAATGCACATTGATAAAATGTTTATCACATATTATTAATTTATTATTAAATAATACATTATATGTTATAATATTGATAATATAAACATAATTCATACATGTGAATTTGTTGGTTTTGCTACGTGAGTTTAAACTGACAACTGTTCACTTGTAGTTTGTTACCGAACATGACGTCAGAGGTAGTGATATAATCGTCCTACAGATGTCTTCCAAATGCGAGTTTATTGTTATATTTTCATAGATGTAAAACCTTTTGGCGATATTTATTATGTGTTTCGTCATATTTATTCCATAAGTGTGCCGACGTCTGGGACAAATAGTACAGGTCTTAATGAATCTGATGTTTATTGGACCGTGTATCATTGTGATAACTGAAGAATAAAAAGTAACTAGATGCCACTTGATATTTTATTGTACTTCTTAGACGTTCAACATGTTTCAAGCATTACTATGCCCATCATCAGGAGCGCACGACTATGATGTTGATTACCACATTGGTCGTGTCGTTCTTGGTTTGCTGTATGTTGGAGGTTAGGTGTCGTTAGGCTGGAGTAGTGTCCAGGTTGCAGACTCAAGCACAGTTTGAGTCTGCAACCCAGACACCTCTTCAGCCTAACAGCACCTAACCTCCAACATACAGCAAACCAAGAACGACACGACCAATGTGGTAATCAACATCATAGTCGTGAGCTCCTGACGATAGGCATAGTAATGCTCGAAACATGTTGACCCTATAAGAAGTACAATAAAATATCAGGTGGCATCTAGTTAGTTTTTTATTCTTCAGTTAGGTCTTGATGGTGAATGACGGATGCTATTACCATTAATATGTCATCTGTACTTGTCTCGAAAGTAATGCCAGTCTGCCTTACATATTTTTATTAAGGCCCAATTGTCGCAATTCGTCCATTCCATTATTACAAAATGTGTCTTCATTCTTAATTTGTTATGGTAAGTTTTGTTTTACATCATAGTATGTCCTAAGGGCCTCTACAGATCTGTTTTTTCAAAAGACTTCGCAAAACTTTAAATTTCCTATCCAACACGAGTAAAATAGATCGTTTGAATATCATTGTGTAATTCGTCCTTAATGCAAGGGCGCGCTTTTGGTTGACGTAATCAGACCGACAGTCATCATTACGAAGATATACAGTATGTTATCTAAGTTTGCTTTCTTATTACAAGTCTTTGTTACACTGTATTTACCAATTACGTTCATGATGGTGACGAATTATAATTTAGAACATGAATTGCTCTTAGTTTACTTAACATGCCGAAGGACAACTCTTATCTTATTTTCCGATTATAATAAGATCTTAGAAATTTAAGAAGATTTATTCCCCAAACCTTCAGTGAATTTTACAGATGGGTGCACTTTACACAATTTTTCTGAATTTTCATATGTCTCTGATTATTTTAAACATTATGCTACCGAAAGCTAAGCGAAAATACACTGAGTTCTCGCTTCGAATGTATCACGTGTTTGTTCCAAATGAACAAAGCATTCGGAGCACTGATGTACACTATGTGTTGCTCCAAAAGCTGCAACTCATCAGAAACTACAATATTAGAAGAAAAAGTTAGTTGTGTATTACAGTTTGCCGAAAAGAACTTCATAACAGCTGTGAGAAGAAAATTCACAGCTGACTACAGAAAAGTTGTAGCCAACTGGAACTTAATTAACAATTGGATGGAAAAGTTGGAACTATCCGGGTCAGTTAATGGCCAACATCATGGAGGCATCAAGTGAGTGAGGAGAATGTGGAATAAAACTGCAGAATTTAATAAAGGAGGCCATAAAAGTCATCTGTTTAACCAAATCACTCGTAATGAACAATTCATTCTGTATTTTAATGTCCCTAAAATGTTTAAAACTTGATATAATTTTAGTGTTCAACCATGAGTTTAAATTATTACATATCCAAACTGTTCCCGCCTTTTATTCCATCCCTTGAATATACGCGTGGGATTTATTTTCTGCTCATAATGTTTCCAGTATCAAAATTTACAGGGTGTTGTCGTTTACCAAGATTTTTTTATTACTACGTTGTTGCAAGCTAACGCAAACTGAAATTTGTCGAGCCTTATTAAGTTATTTACATTTCCTCGTTTATATATATATATATATATATATATATATATTACAATAATAATAACCTAAACCAGCTCATCAGCCGTTTCGCATATCTTAATCTCAGGGAATCTAAGTGTTCTATAGGTAGCAACTCGGGAATAAATAACTGTAAACCATAAAATATTCTTCGTATTATTTTATCAGAATATTCAAATTTACAGCTGTTTACGTGTATGCAGGCGCCGTTGAAAATCTATGCACAATTAGCCTCGGTATCATGCACACAACTTCTCACACTCTGGGTAGGAAACGAACTACTTACTTACGTTAAGGTTTCAAACTCTCACAGTTCATATCCATCCCCCCTTAAATATTCTTACTCTTCCCAATTGGCTAACTGTTTAAATCCCACTACTCCCTAATGGAATCAACAGTCAAAATTTGAATACTTTGTTTCTATTGGCTCACTTACATAACACTGTTCCCGTATCATACTTGAATAATCTCCCCGTGTCTTACTGGTCTTCTCTCTCTTTCCCTCTGTCACCCTCTCACTCTCTCTAATCCTCTATCCCTGTAAGCTGCTATACAAATCCGATACACTCGCCATTCCACCCAAATTAAATTACTGATTTAAATAAATCCATCCAATCTATCAAATATATAACTTTAATATCTCATAAAACTCAAACTAACTATAAGGGTTATAAAGGTAAAGCAGTCCCATTAGAGGCCTGGACAGGCCCAGAGGGTTCCAGGAAGTTAAGGCTTCCAGATTTCGTGACAACGGCACCGGCCGCTTTTTACCCCCAGGAAATGCTCCTCATAATCATTTCTGTTAGAGGCTGAGTCGACCCCAGGGCCATGGTGCGATCGGAAGGATTTTCTGTCAATGAAAAATACACTGACACCAGCTGGGATCGAACCAGCGACCTTCCGATTTGTAGCACAGTACCTTAATCACTGTGCTACCGCAGTCCCCCAATTATAACGGTTATAATATATATAATATTATATTGAATAGCTATTTAAATATTTAATTATATAAACTGATAGTCATAGGGTGGAATGTACTTGTAGACAGAAACATGAGACAAGGAATGCACGTGTATAAAGCTGTGAGAGAAACAGGCTGGACAAGGTCATTTGGAATACACGTGTATGTTTAAACGGCAATACTGATACGGATGATAAGGGAACAGACTGTGGGAAGAATCGTGTCCAGTGGAGTAATGTTCTGGAACCTAACCTCAGGTAACGTTCCTCGGCAATATTCGAAACCGAAAAAGTCACAGGTCATTTTTAAAGAGAAAATGTACTTAAAACAGAACAATGTTACGGATTTGTAGTCCATTATAACCCAAATATGATTAAAAATTCGCCATGATCAGTCATCGAGTACTGAGTTATGACACTGTATATTCTCGTACTTGTGTCCCAACACTGCAGAGGGACCTACTGCCAGAAGCTGTGTTTATAATCCGGCGAGATGGAGACAACAGCTTGCCGAAGCATTGGTAGCCGGACACGGAACTGCAGGGCGCCACAAATTACGATAAAGGAACTGTTGTAATTGCTTACATACAAAATACGACAAGCAATGTACGTGGAAACGTAACATTGTGGTGCGTTCGCGTAACCATTCTTGCCGTGGAAAAAGCAGTAAGTGTTACATATTCTGAGTGCGTGTTTGTAGCCTTTGTTATCCAGCATGCAGTGCGTAAACGCCGTGATATTTTGTCACCTGTGGCTTGCTCGGCTCTACAGCAATATTCCACAATATCTCATAAACAGCACGATTATCGGGAGAAAGTTACTGAACATGCACTGTGAGTTATATTTTCTACAACTTTTGCCTGAAACGTGTCTCATTTTAAGCAGAACTGAGCGAGGTATCACAAATACTCACAAGTCTTCATATAAAGTACCCGTTACTCTTTTCAATTTTAAGCAAATTTGAATTATTTCGACAGATTTTCGAAAAACGTTCAAATATTAAATTTCATGAAAATCCGTCCAATGGGAGCCGAGGTGTTCATCGGAATGAAAGAACAGACAGACATGATGAAGCCAATAGTCGCTTTTCGCAATACTGCTAAAGAGCCTAATTTCACCTTTACTAGCGCCTTCTGAATTATGGATTCGTTCATTCATTGACTGTTTAGCGACTCTCAATATTATCGCTTGCGATACGCCGATTGTGGAAGTTCATCACAAAATAACGAGTACAGGAAAATTTGAAAGAAAATGGTTCCGGTTTGTCCGAGCCAAGTGCGGGAAGAGAACGCAGTAGAAGCCGCAAAATCTGTCGTGATAGGTTGTGGCACAGCGAAGATTCTAGAGAACTGCCGCAGCAGCAATCCAAGACACAGAACGGCAAGATATCTGTATCCACACACAGTTACTGCGAATGCGGCTCTAACGAATGCTGAATACACAAGTAACAAATCCTGAACTGCGCAGAAGGTTCCAAATCTACTCATTTATCTGCATATTTATTTACGTATTTACGGCGTTAAATGCGACAATATGGGAAACATGAACTGTAAGGGACAGGTGAGGGAGTGTTAGCAGCCCATTTTCAGAAACTTTCCCCGCATATCACCGAAATGACTGAATAAAGCAATAAGAAAATTCACTCAGAGTGGCTGGTTCCGGGCTTAGAGACGAACCCGAGATCTCAAGAATATGAAAAGAAACTGCTAATAATTATACCACTATGTTGGCTCTGAATCCTAAAATCAAAAGAAAGGTAACAAAGCAAACAGGAAACGAAGAAATGTAGTAGCATCAGTAGCAGCATCAACAACAGTAGTAGTAGTAGTAAAAGTACTACTACTACTACTACTACTACTACTACTACTACTACTACTACTACTACGAGGGGTGATAATAAGTCCCAACCAGGAAGGAAACAAGATACAGCGACCAAACTCGGGATTTATTCAACATACTCTCCACGGGGCTCAATACACGTCTTAGCCCGTTGTTCTAACTTTTGCAAGCCACTCAAAAAAAATTCAGAATGTTGTCCGTCCAACCAGGTTTCCGCGGCAACAATGACCACCGCGTCGGACGATAAACGGCGACATTTCAATTGTTTTTTCGTCCAGAAAACAGGTGGTAGTCCGATGGGGCCAGATCCGGAGAATAGGGTGGGTGATCAAGACATTGGAAGCCCAGGCAGGCCAGTATCTTCTGGGTTGCAAGTGCACGGTGAGCCAGGGCAATGTCGTGCAAGAACAAGACCCCCTTGGTAACCTTCCGCGGACGGCGTTTTTCCTTCAAAAATGTCCCTCAATTGCACAAGCAGAGATAAGTGATACTACGCGTAAATAGTTTGGCCCTTTAGAACTTAATCAATGAGGAGGATGCCGTCTTGATCCCAAAAATTGAGGTAAGAATTCTTCCAGCGGATTTTTGCACCCGGAATTTCTGGGAGTGGGGTGAGCCGCTATGCCGCCACTCCATTGATTATTGCTTTATCTCCGGGTCATAGTGAAATAACCAGATTTCGTCCATGGTCACCAAACGCGACAGGAAATCATTTGGATCGTGCTCAAAAAAAATCCAAATTTCTTCAGACGACTGGCACCGTTGACGTTTTTGATCCGCGTTCAGGCAGTTTTCGGGACGCACTTCGCGGAGAGCTTCCGCGTGTCCAAATCTTCATGAATTATGGACCCAACCCGCTCATGTGAGATCTCCAGTTGCTTAGCTATTGATTTAGCCGAAATCCGGCGACCTTCCAAGATTCGCTCGTAAATTTGATCAATAATCTCCGGGGTGGTCACTGTTTTGGGTTGTCCAGGACGACGCGCAACACAGGCGGAAAAATCGGCACGTTTAAACTGGGCCACCCAATTTTTGATGATGGCATACGATGGTGCATGTTTCCTTAATGTTTCTGTCACAATGGCGTGAATTGCCTTCGGCGCCTTGCCTTGCAGGAAAAAAAACTTGATGACAACTCGCGTCTCCATATTGTTGAAATCGCGCGCGTCGCCTGACATGCTTCCTTTCAGCCTCTGTAACAAGAAAAGACTTGCAATTCGGCACATGAACAGACCCCTCTCTCCAACGACTGACCCCCTCTCCAACGACAAACCCCCCTCTCCAACGACACCGATTCCGTCCTAAGACATCGGGAAGTAGGTTGGGCTATGGACTTATCAGCTCAGTACCCCTCGTAATAGTAGAAGTAGTAGTAGTAGTAGTAGTAGTAGTAGTAGTAGTGGTATTTGTTGTTAGTGTTGTAGCAGCAGCAGTAGTATTAATAATAGTAAGAGTAAGTAATAGTAGTAAGAGAAGACGGTTTGCAAGAACACAAAAATAAGAAGCAAAAGAACAAAGAAACAGAAGGGAATGGAAGAAGCCGGAGCTAAAATGCAAAAAGGTAAAGTTTTCTCTCGTCACGCCATAAAGACATACAAGGGGAGAAGAAGTATAGCGCCACACATTCGTAGCTTCGGCACTAGATGGAGGTGAATTGTTAACGTCACGGCCCAGCTGCTTTATCCCGGGAAAGAAGCCGGTCCCCACTGAATACGAGGCTGGGTGAGACCCACAGCTGGTCTGGACGTTTTGAAGAAAATAAAAATCTAGTGCGCCTACCAGGAGTTGAACACCCAACCATATAGACCGTAGCTTCGTCGCCATACCGAATACGCTACGCCAAAAAATATAAAGAGAATACTGAGGCGAGGGACTGGAGAAAAGAGAGTAAGTTAAGAATAAATAAGAGGTAGGAGAAGAAAACAGATTGCGAACTGTATGGAACAGGAGGAGATGGGGGAAGAAGAGTAACATAAGAAAATTGTGGCGAAACAAAAGAAGAAAACGAAGAACAAAGGGCATATTATGAAAGAAGGGGTAAAAGAACTAGGTCTTTGCTTTGTACGCGTATATGACGTTATCTGTAACCCCTCCTTGTGCGCCTAGCTTCAGCTCCGATCACAATGACAGTCCCTAAAACAAAACATTGGAATAGGCCTCATTAACCGTGAAGTATCTGCACCAGGAGCGGCACAGCTTGTGAAAGCGAATACATTCAATTTTGACGACTCCTCAATTACGATATAAAGCGAATTGTAGTTTTGCGACACAGAATCATGGTTTAGATTATCCGTCCGAAATGCGGTGTGTCTGTCAGCTCACGCCATGGCGTTATTCGGCTAAATTCGGATTGGTTCGGTAGAAGTCGTCCTATTATAAGCACTCAATATTAACTTTCACGCTTCCACCCGGAATTGCAGTCTACTGAGAGCAAACGATTAATTACTTGAAATACTGTTAATTATAACAAGCTCTAATTAAGATCAGATTAGACGGAAGATATGTGCTTGCCAATAAGGGAAAGCGTTTGGAGAATTTCTTAAACTAATATTTAATTAAATCTATGTGCTTACACTTTACAATAATTTGGCGGAGCCAAAACTGATATCAAGTTTCGCCTGTTTTCAGTACTGACTGTGTTTTATGTTGGAGACAGGCTGTTTTGTTTCAGACGTGAGTATGTATCGGGGAACATTTCATCCCATGTACGAAAGATTAAAGGTTCAAATCCACATCTCTGAATAACGTAAGGCCAGATGCTTACCTTTAAATTTCACCGCCCCCTGAGCTATTGTCGTGGTAGCATACATGGTTGACAGAATAGACAGGAAATGGTAGTAGATGATTTTCCTAGAATTCGCCCCGAATGACTGAGAAAAATGTTGCTGGAGGCTCAGGGTATCAATTGGTGTATTCTAGAGTTGAATTGGAAACATACTGATCAAAAACGCGAAATGCTGCAATTAATGGGAACTATCCACGTAGATTCCATCTTATTACCCTGCCCGGCTCAAGTATGTTAACAAATAAAGGCAAACGTAAAGTTCACCCTGGAACAGGCCACGAAGGCCCAGAGAAGGAGGAGAGGTATAGCTCTACTCTTTCTTTAATCTCGGCGCTAGATGGGGTGGGTAGACAAGACCAAGCCCCGGCCACTTTACCCCCAGGAAAGACCCGGTACCTATTGTATAGGATGCAGGGTGGTGCTCAGGGCTGGTCTGGACGGGTGAGGAAAATCTCGTCCCCACGGAGGTTCGGTGCACGGACCGTCCAGCCAGTAGCGAGTCGCTATACCGACTGAGTTATCTCGGCCCGCTGGTTAACAGTTTTTTTTCCTGTGGCGCTGCGGCCCAAAGCGGGCCATGGCCTCCTCATTCTTGAGGTTTCTTGATCACACACAACGACGCATCACAGTCGGTAGAACTCCTCTGGACGAGTGATCAGCTCGTCGCGGAGACCTCTACCTGACAACAAACATCCATGCTCCCGGTGGGCTTCGAAACCACGATCTCAGCAGGCGAGGGGCCGCAGACCTACGCCTTAGACCGCGCGGCCACTGGGACCGGCACTGGTGAACAAATGCCGACCCAAAATCCCGACAATAGAACGACATTGCCTTTACCTTCGTTTGCGATTATAACAAAGTTATGAAATACGATTCTAAGCTTCAGTCTAAAATTCCATCCTGTCTCTCCTGCCGATTGCTGAGAATTCCATAAAATGAATCATTAATGTTTCCTTCCAGATTCTTTCCCAACAACATTTCCATCTTATTATAGCAATGATATCTCAGTTTACTGTGATTAGTTACGTCACGAACCGATGTTATTTCCAGACAGAAGCAGGAATTTATCCTCGTGGCCACCACGTTCATATCGGCTCTGCAAGCACTCATTATCTTAGGCATTCAGTACCCAGAGGAGAAGGAGCGGGTGGGTGGGTGTTACTGAAGTAGCAAAGCCTCCCGACGTAGCGTGATGTAGTTCAAATTTATCCAGTTTCTGCTCTCAGCGCTACTGCATTTGGAGGAATGAAGGCACATTGTTGTCATACTGAGAACGTGCATCAAGGAAAGCAAACATAACACCCCCCCCCACCCTCGGCCAACATCACTGAACCAGATCTGCTCTATCATCTGGAAGTACTAACACATTATTTTTAACTATAAACATTTTAACACATCAGTAATTAACCAACTCAATGCACAAATTCTTGTTTTATAATAAGTTTACTATATGCCTCTACATGTTTGGAGCACTAAGTGCTCATCATCAGGAGGTCAAAATTGTATTATACAAAATTTGGTATCATCACACCTGTAGGTGGCCGTCCTGTGTACAGGTCGAGCGTTCCGTGTACAGGCTGAAAGCAGACTCTCTCAGCCTGTACACCGGACGGCCACCCACAGGTGTGATGATACCAGATGCTGTATAATACAATTTTGACCTCCTGATGATGGAGCACAACAGTGCTCGAAACATGTAGAGGCATGCAATAAACTTATTATAAAACAAGATTTTGTGCATCGAGTTGGTTAATTACTAAGATTATACTGAGATGCACGGTCAGCAAAACTTCAAAAAATTTTAAAAACCGTTTTTAATGTCTTATTGTTCTACACTTCCTTAAGGTAATTTCGAATTTAATTATTTCTGCTCATCATAACGTATTTTTATGTTATTGTAAAATTAGATCCTCCCCACACACATGCACCGTGCAAAATGATATAAGGTGTCCCGAATGATAAATTTAGTACACTGTCAGCCTGATGTCTCCTTATACATGAGCCGAAACATGTTGCAGTAAAACTATTCAACATAAAAGAGTTGTAATTAACGGCTAATTTCCCTACATTTGTGTATTTTTGTCTTATTTAACAAAGTAGTAATACAGTGCAGTAATCATTATAACTTACATGTATTATTTCGCTACAAAATATATTGTTGCACTCTTTGAAGGTGAATAAGTATTGTTACAATATTATTGGAAAATGTATATTATTTTGTTGAAAATATTTTATTTACCTCTCTCATATGCGCTACTAGGCTGAAATGCACGTGTTATTTTATTGTTAATAATCAGATCTACTTTAAAGGCATTACTGAGCCTGGCTATGCAGTTGAAATCGAGCTCATTTATATTACCTGCATTACCCATATTCCTTTCAACATCTTTTTAGGTCAATGAATTTGCATCTTTCCAACCACAATAATTCTGCTCCTCTATTCAGCCGACCCTCTCCTGATGTCTCTATTATTTCGCACAATCGAAATATATGTGGCGTGCTCTTGTAATTCACCACTTTCACGCGAACGCAAATTTAAAGATTCCATGAGGTGAAATACATACCGAGTTCAGGAACCAGATATAATGGAAATGTCTCTTTATATTATAAGATATCTTATTCAGCTCTGATGGAAATCAGAATAGAAAATGTATTTAACTTTGTATTATAAATGTTGCCCATATCTAAAACGCTATGGTCTGCCCTCAAGCAAAACGGTAAGATCGAGTGAGGCTAGAAGGGTAGCCAGACTGAAAGCTTGCTAGCAGCTTCTAATTAGGGACTCCAATCAAACTTGGCGAAATGTGGTACTTGAACTTATCCTTTCTCAGAAGTAGTCCTAACTACATTTAAGGTTGAAATTGTAAGTATGAACACACATTATATGAACCATAAGAACATCAGCAAGGGAGAAGTTTCCTGCTGATAATGATTACAGGAGTAGTGGTGTGGTGTACATGTGAGGGAGGGGGGGGGATAAACTCTAAACTGGCTGGAACTCATCTTCGCAGACAGACGAAGCGCCGAGAGGGCCCAAAGTAAATGTGTGTATTATTCCTCCTTCACCATTGTTGTCTAGATTCTGGTAGCGAATTTCATTGCTCGTCGAGTCTGTGGCAAATTATCAATAAACATTTAAGTAAACACTTTATTACCCAACAGATACACAAATATATAATCCGTAGATACAATTAGAATTATTATAAAATATTTAAAATTGCTCCAATATGTTTCGGATCACAAGGGATCCATCATCAGGGAGCTATATACAGTGCTTGGCCAAAATTACAGTAATGGTTCTATCTAGTCCGTTGATATGGACGTAGTTGGTGTTATGGCAGCATATTTGCCTTTCTAGACTGTGAAGTACACACACATGCACCACGGGCAAATATGCTGCCATAACACCGTCTACGTCCGTATCAACGGACTAGATAGAACCATTACTGTAATTTTAGCCAAGCACTGTATAGAGCTCCCTGATGATGGATCCCTTGTGATTCGAAACACGTTGGAGCAAATTTAAATATTTTTAAATAGTTTATAATAATTCTAATTGTATCTACGTATTATATATTTGTGCATCTCTTGGATAATAGAGTGTTTTAATTGTCATTGATGCACGGTACAAACATGAAGTTTGAAGCAAACACTTTATTTTCAGTCATGCCCATATTTATAAAACTTAATGCTGAAAGATAAAGCTCTTCCTGTGCGTTCCATGAACCATACTTGGGAGTGAAATTGTATCTCCATGTGCCATCATCAGGACCTTACACAAAATAATGGACAATGTACATAACCTGAACTGTGCTATCATCAGGAACTTACAGAAAATAATGGACAACGTACGTAACCTGAACTGTGCTATCGGCAGGACCTTACAGAAAATAATGGACAACGTATATAACCTGAACTGTGCTATCATCAGGACCTTACAGAAAATAATGGACAACGCACGTAACCTGAACTGTGCTAACGTCAGGACCTTACAGAAAATAATGGACAACGTACGTAACCTGAACTGTGCTATCGTCAGGAACTTACAGAAAATAATAACCTGAACGGTACTATCGTTAGGAGCTTAAAGAAAATTAGTCACGCAGGCTTAATTTTGTTTTATAAATGTCAGCGGAATTTACTATATAGCAGAACAAATGAGGGGATAATACTCGAATATGTCCTGGATAAATAAGTTATGAGAAATAAATTGGTTTGACTTTACTCTGCCTGAATACTGATGGCAGGTTTCATTTATGTAGCCATATTTTGGGTCTGAAACTCGTGAATCACTGGATATTCTCAATGGGTTTCAATCACCCATATGTCTGTGAGTAATAGGGTTACGTGTTATAAGTAGAGGATATTCGGTTATAAAAAAGAGCAATCAAATCTGGACTACAAATTATTGCACGAATATCATATACACAATTACAATGTGACTTTGTAGGCATTGAAATAAGCAGTTGATTTAAGTCTTCTGGTTCAAATCACGGCCTTCTCTTGCTTTGTGTACAGTTTAATGGTTAAATTTCCTGACGTTTCGGAAAGAGAAACTACCTCCTTCTACAAGGTGAGTGTTTCAGCCAAATAAAACATTTCACCCCCCGTGCAAGTGAAAACGGGGAGTTTGTTCACAACATCCTAACAATTGCACGATAAGGGGTGCAGAAAACCAAAGGCCATATTTGATCAAATAGCATATTTATAGTTCCATGGTTAGACCCATTTTTCAATAGAATGGACAACACAAAAGTAACTGAAGATCTGTTCGCGAAAATCTCGCATAGGAAGGAGAGCTTTTGACTACAACATTCAATGGCAAAATGTAGCTGATACAGGGACCCACTTATGTGGTTGTTTTGTTGTCGAGGTTATAAATGGCGAAAGAGCTGAAAGCGAATAGGCGAGCACGGGGACAAAATCTAGATGAAGAACGTGCCATTCTTTGTCGGACTTGGTGAGAAATTAAATAAAAATACTCACATGTCACCGTGATATGTTTTCACTTTATTGCCCATTCACTTTCATTAAGCGTTGCTGAGATTAATTAAGATAAAGCGGGACTTCTCTAGAACAACGACGTGGCCTAATGCGCAGTCATCCGTCAGGATTCGCACATTCGAGTGAAAGGAGCGAATACCTCCCGCAACACTTCCCCAAACACTCTTCACACCTCGCCGTTGTCTGGTACATACAAGTATACAAAAATAAAACCGGAATTTGGTGGTTGTTTCCAATTCAGGATGTCACAGATTCGAATTCTAACCCGGAAGTAGACTACTCCAAGTTTTTCGTGATTTTCCGCAGTACCTGCAGGTAAATGTATCCACATTAGCTCAAGCCAGGCTACTGCCGCCTTATTCCGCATCCATTACAATTCATTATCAAATAAGGAACCAATAATTCGACACTCTAAGAATACAATCTGAATAGCTTCGCAAACTAATGATAAGGGATACACAAACATATTCCGTTGTTGCGTTATTTACATCCATCGCATAAATAACATTCTATCGAACGACTTTTCTCTTCCAGTAAGTGTTTCCTGTAAATTGTATACGCACTTCTTACTTTCCTTGTACTTGTTATACGGCCAGGTCATATTACTTTCGATTTATTCGCCAAAACATTATTGTTCAAGAGAAGGTAGATATATATATATCACGATTTTGTTATAAAATTGTAATCGTTTTAAAAAATAAGAGCAAGAACGTATAGCATGTCTAATTGGTTGAGTCTGTTTGGAATTCATGTGGAATAAGTAACGAAAAACCTGAAGTATTATCATGCTCCTCCATAAAACACATGAAACGATGAAATGGAGCACAGTTCTGTTTAACCAAATGCTATTCATTACGTACACTTCAGACAATTCCGGGCCAGTACCACTTCAAGTGGAATTAGATTCAAATTTCCTATTGTATGACTGTGAAAAACAAAGGTCTTTCATAACGGAGATTAATTTGGGACTGAACGAACCGAAGTTGTATGAACGTACATAAATATGATTCTCCCACCGACATCAGGCACAACAGCTACAAAGGTTAAGGACTAATATGTTAGAACTGAATCGACCGATTTGAAAACTATGCGTCTGAAACACCATTAATTTTTCTCTCTCGATCCCAAGGTCATTTACTTGTCAACATCAGTCTTTTCGTGAAAAAAATAAATTTAAAAATACAGTAGTAAAAGAACTATTGTTCTACAAGCCTCTACAGTGAAACGTTAGTACCCTAAAATATACCACAACAATTCCAAGTGTTTCCAGTTCACTACGTACTTGTTCGTCTTAGTGCAGCATTCTGTGCAGTAGGTGCAGAGTCATTACACAATTCACGGAAAGCTGCATCTTTAGCACTTGGTCTGATACACTCTGAAACTAATGTACTTTTCCTTGGAAAAGTTGATCTATAAACACATGGCATGTTTTCATGTGACAAAAATGGTAACTATGATGTAACTTCAATGTTTGTTTTAAAAACAATGCAGACCACAATAAATTGTATATTTCTAGTCACTTCTAGGTTCTATACGGTGTAGTTTTATTTCATTTCATTTTTCATTTTTATACTCTAACATAAATTTCTCTAGCAACACGTTGCATTGCTTTCTTGGTTCTGCCATTAAATCTTCATACCTGGATCGTCGTAATCCAATAAACTCACGGCAATGAACCTTCTGTCAGCTAGCGAAGAAATTCACCATATTTTATGGAACTTTCAAAGGCTCATTATTGTGTTCCCAAGTCCCGTCACCATATCTTATCTTGAGCCACATTACACCGTATTTGTCATACATTTTGATGTCGTTAGGCCTTTGCTTCATGCCCCCCCCCCAAAAAAAGCTGTACTGTTCCGGTTTTTTTGACTAACTTTTTATGGCAATTTCTCATCTCTCTCATTAGTACTAACTACCCCACCAATAATATATTAGGACGGAAGTAAGAAAATCATGCATGACTGCGATGTGTAATTGTCTCGGTCCGTCTACTTCTCCCTGTCACCGATGTGCAAATATCCTCCTCAGACCTCTGTTTTAGAAAATTCTCAATCTGTATTCTTGCTTTAAGGATTTGAGACCAGTCCACGTTAGTTACCGGCTTACGGAAAAATTTTTTCAGCAGTGTACCACACACTCCAACCCTCTTATTTCTCAAATAGGAAATTACTCCCTATCCGACCTCCTCGCTCAGTACAGAAAATACACACACAAACAAACAAAACACCTCCT
>Ga0136643_10007958_pt1 | contig 15421 bp, 7 predicted proteins | sample TergutLab28metaG_FD_96883 | JGI IMG/M metagenome (GOLD analysis project Ga0136643, IMG submission 96883) | Labiotermes labralis P1 segment gut microbial communities from Petit-Saut dam, French Guiana - Lab288 P1 (version 3) (version 3) | ecosystem: Host-associated > Arthropoda: Insects >... | reverse complement strand
TTCACCAAATTCCGTTCGAAATGCCGTCTGGCATGCTTTAAATGAACCTGTTTGCCAGTATTTACGAACGAGAAACCCGCGCTGTTCGACTCTATACATAGACAATAGTTTGGGGCCTCTAGCCAGAGACTCACCCTGTATTATAAACCGTTATTCAGTTCACATATATGGTCAATTTCACGTTCTTAACTTACGAAATTCCTAATTGGTTTCGTGACCATAATTTAAGCAGCTCTTGCTCTGGTTTCATCTTACTTGTTGCTTCAAATACATGCACAGAATAAGCAACTTATCTATGATTTTCTGAGGGAATTTTTCAACTTTATGCGGACTGAAGATATTAATTAAAGTTTTACGTAAAAAAAAGTGCAAGCGAATTTAAAAGCAAGCGTGAAGGCAGAATCTATTCCTTAACCAAGAAATCGATTACAACCAGGATCTGAATTGGGACTAAACCCTAACGTAACAGAACACAATGAAAGGTGAGGTTCACGACATAGTTGTATATTTCCAGCACACTTCCAGTTTAGTACTAGCTGGACATCCTTGACACATAACAAGTTCATCGTTCGAGAAACAGTAAAACGAATGCTATCAATTCCTTATGATACACTATTACTTTTCTTTTCTCAGAAACAATCCAAACGTTATACGCTGGTGGTCCGAACCAGTCTGACCGGGTCGTTGTTTCTGTCCACAAGGGATGCGTACCCTCTACGAAGAGGTCAGTGAAAATCACATGACCTACAAGTGCTAAGAGCATTCAACATCTGCACCGTAATTATGCTACGTGACCGGAGTTGTGTGTAAGTGCTGTGTAGAAATTAAATATAATGTACTGTGTAGAGCACTTTTAATTTACAGAGCAGTACACAGTTTAATTTATGCATTATTTAACTTATCTAAGAATGAATGAACTCTAAAATCAGACTCCAAAAATTGCATTTAACATATTAATAATTATCTGAAACTGAATACATCAACACGGTGGCACATTCTTAATATACTTACTTACTCCATGCTGCAGAGTCCTTCTTCAGCAGCTAATTGGTTTGCAGCTAGTCAAGAAATTCCCTGCATTTCACGGAACCAGAAGGTTCATTACAGCACTCACAAGCGTCCGCCACCTGTCTCTATCCTGGGCCAGCCCAATCCAGTCCATATACCCACATACCACCTCCTGGAGATCCGTTCTAATATTATCCACCCATCTACGCCTAGGTCTCCCCAGTTTTCTCTTTCCCTCCGGTTTCCCCACCAAGATCCCATTAATATTATGTAGCTAAAATAATCAACACTGCATCAGGTCATTTTATTCAAGCTAAACACTTAATGCTGTGCGTAATAAAATATTAGTCACAAATATGAGTTATTTTCCGCATCAGTTTTATGACATGGCCATATTACACCGGCACCCTTTCCACGGAAGAGTGAGTGGGCATCGTGGCGCAAAGAAAATCCTTAACCTTGTCAGAAAAACAAATTGAGGTAGTCCTGTCCATAGCCTCCGCCACAAATTTCATACATAGATTTACTTTTTACAAGTGTTTTGGCTGAATCAAAAAACAGGATTCACCAACTTCAGTTTAAGGAAAGATCAATTACCGAAATACAGTTAACATCATCATCATTATCATCATCTTCATCATCGTATATCTGTCATGGAGTTGGGCCACTTGTTGACCCCTTCCGGTCTCACGTAGCCAGAAGTCTCTTCAAAGATCTACCATGATTCCTTCAGCCAGTTGGGGGAGTAGTGTTTCATTGCCCTGGGTAATCCATTTCGAGACATTCTATAAAGGGTAGTGTGGCCTGGGTATCTCAGTCAGTATAGCGACTGACTACGGGGCTGGGTGTTCCGGGCTCGAATCCCGGTGGGGACGAGATTTTCTGCCAGTCTAGGTCGGCCCTGGGGCCCACCCAGCATCTTGTACAATGGACACCGGGTCATTTCCGGTAGTAGAAGTAGCCGGGGCGTGGGGCTGACCCCCCAAACCCATCTAGCGCCGAAGGTCATAGAAAAGACTAGAGCTATAACTCTACTCACCTAACGGCCTGCGTGGACTATAAAAAGGGTGAAAACTTAGCTATAAGGGGTAGTGATGCGTAATACTATACCCTATCCTACCCAACAGTCATCCTCAACTTCTCGTGGCATACCCTGTCCTCACAAACGAGAAAGTGACGACCGAGTCACATCGTTATAAATGTTTCACCAGGAATGGAGAAAATTCCACCCCTAAACATGCCGGTCCAGAGGCTAAAGGTAGCAATCCTACCACTGGAATTAACCTGCTCTTGGCCCGTAACTCATGCAGGGGAAATTTTAACCACTGGCAAGTCTTACGGAAAGAAGCCGACAGATTTGCTTTAACGACACAGCTCACAGAGACACATAAGTACCGACCATAATTATTAGTGATACGCGTAACTCTCTGACAGTCCCAATACTTATGTTACAAAAGGATAAGTTCAGTGATAGCTGTACACTCCAGGAATGTAATATATTAAAAATTAAGTACTATAAAGTAAATTAAAAATATTCTCGGTGTGGTCTAAGCTAACGTCTACTATACAGGGGTATTCGAAAGGACCGTCGGGGTTTTAACAACTTTTCATACACAATACACTTGAGATAGGAGTATACGTGTTCTTTTATTTAATATAACAGCACTCCATATTTTTGTTACATAACTTACAGGTGGTTTATATGTTCCTCCTCTTCCCGCAAGTATCCCGGAACTGAAGGTACGAATCAGAACCGCAATTCAAACCATCACCGCTGACATGCTACAAACAGTTTGGAACGAACTCGATTATAGTGTTGATGTTTGTAGAATCACAAAGTGTCACATATAGAGCACCTGTAAGGGATGTAACAAAAACTTGGGAGTGTTGTTCTATTAAATAAAAAAATACATACACTCCTATCTCAAGTGTATTGTGTATGACAAGTTGTTAAAATCCCGACAATCATATCGAATAACCCTGTACATACGACTGATCCGCGTGCTTCAGCTCGTGCTAACACTACATAATGAAACAGGTCACACCCTGATGTCAGAGGTCTCCCGTAAGAATCTTCAGGGTCTATTATGTACAATGTGTTTACTTGATAGAAAAACGCCAATCCATTATTTGCATTCCAGGTTATTTAAATTTACAAGGTCACGTGTAAGATAAATCTCAAAACGCAATCTCCGTAACTGAAATATAATTAATCAATCAGCAGAACACAGACAACTACGGCTTCAAAGGTGAAACGGCGCTGCAAGCAAGACGGCAAAAAATCACATTAAGTCAAGTCATCCATAAGACAATGAATATCGCAAAGCGGTAAACTCGAGAATATTGAGGACTGAGAACACGGAAGTGTCGTATTTACTTGAACTACGTAAGAACCATTTTAGAAATCAGCAATGCGCTTCCTCCTACACCTGTACAAAAGACACGACAGAAGAAAGTTGCACGCGATCCCCTCGGAGATTTTGCGGAAACAGCGTAATGACATTCGATCGTGTTGATCTCTATTTGAAGAAGCGAAATGTCTTGACCTGTCAAACACCGAAATAGTTTTTATTTTTATTACAATATTATATTATGATGTATGTAATATATAATATATTATATACACTATCTATAATTATGTTATGTTATATGTTATGTGTTATGTTATATGTTACGTTACGTTACTGTATCATATCATATCATACCATACCATATATGTCATATCTCATGTCATGTCATATCATATAATATAATATATCATATCATATATCATATCATATCATATTATATTAATTATATTATATTATATATTAATTATATTATATTATATTATATTATATTATATTATATTATATTATATTATATTATATATTACAATAACGGAAACAGTGCTTTCGATCTGTCCGAGACACATCTAAGTTTCTGCATTTTTTGTGATAGCAAAAACTTGTTACAGCTTGAAACTCTCCTCAACAAGTCATGCACTTTTTAGTTGTATTGATAGGGATTTATAAAGGTTCCATAATACAGACGTTTTATCTGCCATCGGGACGTACGGCCAAAGAACAGTCTTGAAGGGACTAAACATCCCAAAAGTAGTAAAAAATCTTGGTTGTATATATACGGTTGGAAGGACGCAGAAAGAAAGCAATATATTACCAACATTAAGCGATACGGAATACCTACATTCCTTCCTATATGTACGCCCTTGGAAAGTAATGCTGACAAATAATTTGGTAGGAAAATTAATGAATCAAATTTTCAGTCATGAAGAATTTAATTCAAGTTATATCTGATGAAAGCCTGGTGCCATGCAGTTCTGAATCTTTGTTTTCCAGTCTGCTCTTTCGTGTCAAAGTTAAAATTAGTGTGAACTATGCAACTCATACCTGTTGCTCTCCGTGGTTGTAAAACTTCAGAAGGACATGCATTAATGATACTGGGAATGCGGTGTAAAGGACAAGGTAAAGGAGGCTTGTGAAAATTATATAATGAAAAACTTCAAAATTTTTATTGCTTGCTGACAATTTACATAGGCAAACTGCTCGAATTTCGACCTTATAAATCTACAGAGTCTCAGAAAACAGTTTTTGTTTCTTTCATAGGGTGACAGGAATAAAGAATTCAATGCCATACGGTGGGTTTCTTAGTATAGCTAGTCTCAAAGAGCAGGCTTGTGAGAAGAAGAAAGGAAGAAAATCGGTTTTCGGAATGCTGTGTTATTAAATATATGGGACAATGGATAATGTCCAAAGTAGTGGTTAAAAAACTGCCATGAGTTTACAACACTTTCAGTAATCTTCAAATGTACATCACAATTTGCTCTCTTTACAAAGTAGTAGCCTATTAAAGGTAAAGCAATCCCTGTCACAGGCCTGGAAGTTGCAGGAAGCTGATAATCCCATATTTCAAAACAATCGGCACATGAAGGTGGTAGAGTTGTCAGCCCTAACCACGGGCCGCCTTTACCTTCAGGAAGTATTCCTGGTACTCATTTCTCTTACAGGCTGAGTCTACCCCAGTGTTATAGTGCGGCCGGAAGGATTATGTCAATGAAAAATTCCAATGAAACCGTCGGGAATCAAACCTGCGACCTTCCAACTTGTAGCGCTATACCTCAAACAACAGCTATATGGCGTGCCCCGTAGCCTACTAGGATGACAAAATTATGATAAGGTGGGTAGCACATGCAGTACAAATGGAACACGTAACAAACGATTATAATTTTTGGTTGGAAACCTTGAGAGGAACAAAGAACTTGGGAAAACAAACAATAATGTGGACACTTAGCGTATATGAAATTTATTCAATTGGATTTGGATAAGAACAAGTATGTGTTTTTCGTGAAGATGGTACTGACTATGATATTTCATACGATACAAAAAATTTGAGTGGCTGACGAATAACAGCTTATAAATGAGCTTTTTCTGCAATGTAGTTAGCCAAAACGCCCCCTCCCAAAAGATAAGTACAAGATAAAACGAGGAAGAGGATTTCTGGAATTTAAAATGTTGCCTTCGACCGACCTAGTAAGCACTGTCGACAATAATAACGGAACGTACTGCGCAGAGAAAGATAATGAATATTTCTTTAAACACCTCACTCTCACACCACACATTCAAAGTTCGCAATTCTCACTAATAGATAAATATTCGGCACAAAAATATGTTATTGAACCTGGTGATTGGTCCGTTCATAACAACAGGGTCCCATGAACGGACCACACTATTTCCATCAATTTGACATTCGTACCGTGTTTAGATGTTTTGCTGACCATGCATCTTAGTATAATCTTAGTAATTAACCAACTTAATGCACAAATTATTGTTTTATAGTTAGTTTATTATGTGCCTCTACATGTTTCGAGCGCTATGTGCTCATCATCAGGACGTCAAAGTTGTATTATACAGCATCTGGTATCATCACACCTGTAGGTGGCCGTCCGGTGCGCGGGACGGCCACCTACAGGTGTGATGATAAGAGATGCTGTATAATACAATTTTGACCTCCTGATTATGAGCACATAGTGCTCGAAACATGTAAAGGTATATAGTAAACTTATTATATAAAAACAATTTGTGCATTAAGTTGGTTAATTACTAAGTTTATACGTACCGAGGTACTGATAAGTCCTTAGCCCCACCAGGAAGGAAACAAGCTCGGAATCATGTCAGGGACGCGCGCGATTTCAACAACATCGAAACACGAGCTGTCATCAAGTTTGTTTTCCTCCAAGGCAAGGCGCCGAAGGAAAGTCACACCATTCTGACATAAACATTAGCTTGTTTCCTTCCTGGTCGGGCTAAGGACTTATCAGCACCCCTGTACTACCTTTCTCCCAGGTCGAGACATTCTCCGATTTATATATAAGCACCTTCTTTTTGTTTAAAATACAATCCAATATTTCCTCACTCGTTTCCAATACATCTAGTTCAAAGCAGATATAAAATGTACGTCTGTTTCGTATGAAATACTGCACTCAATTTATGTGTTTTCAGTCAATAGTTCCTCTTCTTGTCCCTTGCGAAAATCCAAACACGCTGATCTGCATAATAAATAATACGGCAGTTTTACAGTCAATTCGCATTTCATAACGCATAAAATGTACGATTTTTATACATCTCTGGGCAAAAATTTTCGGTGAAATAGCAGGAACGTTAAACGACCATCCCACACTTCCCGGTTGCTAATGTACACAAAGAAGCACACAGAATGTTGTGATTTGATCAAGAGATGGCGAAGCTATACTAAGTCACTTTTATTATTCCAATGTGTAAGGGGAGGAACTTCCCTAGGCCAGCCAAGATCAACCAGTTGTGTGGTCTAAAAATATTTGGCTTGTTGCCATGGCTATTCTAGTTAGCCAGGTCTGTTAGAAACCTTCGTATAAACTATAAAATGAACTTGTTGCATTGTAAACATGACTTTCTTTCTTTCTTTGGCGCAACAGCCCCCCAGTGGGTCAGGACCTCCTCCATAACGAGATTTCTAGATCCCAAACAAGAAAGCACCACAGGTAGGACTCCTGTGGACGAATGATTAGCTCGTCGCAGAGACCTCTACCCGACAACACTCACAACAGACAAACATCCATGCCCTGGTGGGATTCGAACTCACAATCTCAACCTTACAACGTGCGGCCAGTGGGACCGCCGTAAACATGACTACACACTTATGTTAAAATTTCTACGTCACTGACAATACTTAAGAACGAGTCACCAAATTCTATCAGAATTGTATGCCTTATAGCTACGAGTTATGACAGAAATAGGCAGGGTGTATAAATAGCAGCGGATATGCAACATCGAGCAGAATGTGAAAATGAAGGCAGGTAATGCGAAAAGATAGGAAGAATTAGGGTGCCTAGTCCATTCCGAGCTGTTGGCTTCGAGGCGCTTTCTCCAAGAAGTACCCGGCATAAGACAAAAGATTCTAAAAGCATTAATGAAGGAAGAACTGGGATCACGATATTCCGTGTTATTCCCAGGTTCGAAATGAGTACCAGCTCTCTGTATATGCAGGTGATTTGCCACTTTGCTACTTCTGTCGGTGTATGTGTTATTTTTCATCAGCAGATTTCCAAGTATAAGAGAAATAAATTCGAGAAAAAATGATTTCTGCCTGTGAGAAATGACAGTGCCTGAAGTGAACCGTTTTGAAACCGTTCTGAGGGCCCGAGACCAGACACCAACAAACGAAGTAACCATCTTCCTTCAGAATACCAGATATTTTGGTAATTTACTGTTTGTATCGAACATCAGAATTTGTTACAAGCGCTGCGCACAAAAGCTTGAAGAGTCTTGTTACCATAATTGACACCGAATAAATTCTATGAGCTCTAAAACAGCTGATGAAGTTCATGGCCATTAGGACTATTACGGGAAATAATTTATATTCCAAGAAACCTCTACAAATATCGGGGCTACCAAACATGATGAATTAATAATGTAACAATCAATGTCGGTCGAAAACACCGCGTAACATTTTTTTTGACGTTTTGCTGACCGTGCATCTCAGTATATTTATCTCAGTAATTAACCAACTTGATGCACAAAATTTTGGTTTTACAATAAGTTTATTTCATGCCTCTACATGTTTCGAGCACATGTGCTCATCATCATGAGGTCAAAATTACATTACACAGCTTTTGGTATCATCACACCTATGGGTACGATGATACCTGAGGCTGTGTAATTGCAATTTTGACCTCCTGATGATGAGCACATATGCTCGAAACATGTAGAGGCATGAAATAAACTTATTGTAAAACCAAAATTTTGTGCATCAAGTTGGTTAATTACTGAGATAAATATACTGCGTAACATGTTACGAATTTTGGACCAAAATCTTCTGCATAACCGAAATTAAAGTAAGCTGTTACATTTTGATATGTGTTATGAAGTTAATACCGACGAATACAATATAAGATAAGGGGTGTGGTTATTACATAACAAGACAAGATTAAATCATAATTTTATTAATAAAACTACTGTACCTACGTGTTACACCTTTCAACACAATTTATTTCTCAAGAAACATGCCGCTCCACAAAAGCCTTCCATAACTCGAAGCTGGCCTGAAGTCATTTTGCGAGAATGGTTTGCCAAAAGAACAGGGAAATATATAGAGCGGCAACAAGTAAATAATTACTTCAGCTAGTGACGACCAAGGTCAGAAACGGAGCGCGCTATCTCCTTATTTAATACTCAACCCTATTATAGCACTTTAATCACAATTATAAGAATACAACTTATAATTATTGGGTAAGGATATACTGTAATTAACACAATCAAAACTTCGTGCTGAATTAAGCACCTCATTATAACGACTGCAAATTGCACTATTAAGCTCGGCACTGGGTGGATAAGTATAGAAATTTTCACTCTCCCATCTCTTTACCACCAAACAAACAGACTTGGCACCACTGCCCCTTGCGTACCCCACAGTCAGCCTTGGGGGGGGGGGTTGGAGGGGGAGCGAACGAAAGTATCCGTGTACTAGTGGCCCAGTCACTATACTGGCTGAGCTATCTCAGCTTGTATAACCAACTATATTTCATTAATGTTGAATTCATTCCACTGCGTCACTGAACGACCGCATGCAGGTTTTTATTCTCAGTTCAAATGAATTATGTGTGGATATAAACAAACTCATTTAAGCACAAAGAAGTTAATGAGATGCCAAATTCTTTTAACTTGCAAGAAACAAAGTAATTGTGTTTTTTTTTCCATATTATCCAAGCAGAATTTTCCTAATTCATATACACTCCAAAAAAAAGTCATCATCATTATTATCATCACCCCCCAACACAGCGATTATTCTAAACAAGACAAATAGCACAATTCACCAAGACCACAAAACCGGCCATCTCAGCATTAGCTAGTACAGGTCCAATTTTCCGGCGCCTTGCTTTTTTTTGAATTGACGGAATATTATTGATTACATGTTGTCGTAAATTCGTTGGATGTACCAAATGAAAATCAAATATTGATCCCTTGCAGTAATAAGGAACAGCCTGGCAATCGTCAAACATTCCTGTACAAAGAAACGTTTCCTCTAGAAATTTCCACAAAATCGCAGAATAAGTTGCGTAAGGTCAGAAAGTTTCCTCTCTTTGAACACCGTCTATAGACATATTAGCACGCCTTAATACTTGCGCAACGAAAAAGGGTATGACGAACTGAGAAGCAGTAAGCTTAATGCAAGTTTATAGATATATTTGATAACATAAAAAAAATTCCAATAATATTTTTCTTTCTGTCAGAAAATCAGATGACTCATTAACCTTTTGACGCCTAATGTCAACTATAGTGGTCGTACCGCACCGCTAACCTCTAAAGTTGCACTTTATGTATTTATTCAACAAATATAGGTACTGAATATTTTAAACGTGGTATATACTCTCCGTTTTTTTCTCTTCAAAATGCAGTTTGTTTCATAATTCTAACGTATTTGGTCCTGTATTATTCACATTTTATATACAGGGTGTGCTAAAATTAAAAAAATAATTCCGGCGCCAAAAGGTTAACATACATATTCAGCTACTACTACTACTACTACTACTACTACTACTACTACTACAACTACTGCTACTACTACTACTACTACTCCATGGCTCTACAGTCCTTGTAGGACCTTGGCCACCTTCACGACCATCTTCCAGTCGTCACTTGTGTGCACGTATCCTCCAGTTTGTGACACCCATCCGCCTCAGGTGCTCCCTCACGTCGTCCATTCACCTTAACCTTGGTCTTCCTACACTCCTACTTCCTTCTGGAGTGTTCTGATATAACCTCTTTACCACCCTTTCCTCACACATCCTCTCCACATGTCCCAGCCATCTCAATCTTCCTTTTTTTATTTCTGTTACTATGTCCAATTCTCCATATTCAGCTACAGAACACATAAAGTAACTGTACGTTGTGTTCAATATAGCCAGTTCCGTACACTCCTTCTTGCAACAAACAAATAAAATATTTAACAAAACAAAGGAATAATACAACGCCTACAGCATCACTTACGTAGGTAATGTCATTGAACTGAACGGTGATATCATGTACATTCATTCATTCATTCAATCATTCACTCATTCATTCATTCGTTCGTTCGTTATGTTGCCTGTATCACGTACATTCATCCATTCATTCATTTTTTAGGTTCCCTGTCTTACGACAGGCCCACAGCCTCTTCCAAATCGAGTTCTCCACACAGTGAGATCTAGTGCTTCCTTTTTCAATTTCCCGTATCCCCTCGTTTCCTTAAGGTCATACAGTAGCTGCTTACATCTTCTTCCTATACTTCCCGTCTCTTCTATCCTTCCCTCTATCTTTCCTTCAATAACACGTTTTAGAAGGCAGTTCCTCCGCAAGATGTGACCAATCCAGTTAGCCTTTCTTCTTTTTATTCTACGTAGTATACTTCTCTCCTCCCTGACTCTTTGTAATACTTTTTCGTTTCCCACGCGATCGGTCCAGCTGATTTTGTCCATTCTTCTCCAACAAACACATTTTAAAAACTTCCAGGTATATCTCACTTAGTTTTCGAAGTATAAAAGATTCAGAACCATACGCAAGTGAGTTATAAACGTAGCCTTTTACTGGTTTCTTTATTAAATTTATACCTAAACTGTTGGTGAAGTCTTCTTCTTGTTGAATGTTGTGTTTGCTGCGACAATCCTGGATTGAACTTCACGTGTATACTTAGCATCTTTTGTTAACATGCTACCAAAACAGCTTAAATATATCACGTTATTAAAGGTAAATTGCAATGTGTAAGAAAATGAAGGAAATTCGAATAAATGGATGGAGAAGAAAAAGATGGGAGGAAAAAAAGATGAAAGAAATGGAAGAGATACAGAAAGAAATATAAAACGAAAAAGATAAAGAAAAGTAAAGGCAGAACGGGGTATACGGAAGAAAAGAAGAGAGAAACAAATACCACAAGCAAGCTATGTAATGTGGCAAATCACTGCAGCGTTGTTAACTGTAATTCGTGACTCGGCCACAGCGCCTGCCTCAAATTCAGTGTCACGGAAAATAAACTTCGCTTGACACTATCTACAAAGATTTGTGTTTCATTGTTTTCTGCTGTAGACCGCATAAAATACTTTTTTATTTTATATCCTGCCGTTTATGCCCCTGAATTCATCGAAGTGGAAGTCAACTGAGCTTGCGTGTCTACTCGTTATTACACACATTTCGAGCCATATTCATAGTGACTACAACATAAATAGTCATTTAATGATCTATATTACTTAGCAAATTTCTCATACTGAACCGAAACTTCATCGAATTCCCACTATTATCATTCACTAGTTTATTTCCACATTTTAAGACGCTTGTCGACTTAATTTTTTTCTGTTATACTAAGTAATTAAAATATTATTTTAAAACAAATGATATTTTAAACTATATTTATCCCTTGTCCTGCAATTTTTCTCAGTCTCTACTCGTACACATTTCCACGTTTTCTCTTTCTTTCCATAAAATATTGTCTTCCTCAGGATTCAACACTCAAAACAGTAATTAAAATAATTATTACTAATTTTTACAGAAGTAGCAACAGGTTAAGAGCTGATTAATAAGAATTTTCAGGTTACATTTCCTTATACATAGAGGGACAATTTCATAAAATGTGGACCGAATCTAACCGGGTCAAAACAGTGTCCAGTGACTTGATATTCTTAACATGTCGATGGTCATTCAGTTTCGAAACTTTTTTTAAAAAATCGGTAACTATACATGTTCACAAGTTACAGCTACATCAAAATAAATTATATTTTTGTAAGAATTTTCCTATGCTGATCCTAAATGGGGATGCAGAAATTTATCTTACAGTAACAGATTCAAAGAGGCCGCTTGACCGATTTCCATCAAACGTTTTGAAGAGTATTTTTCGTTTGCAGAAAGCAATCAGAACAAGAACGGTGAGACTGTAAAATGCCTGAGTGTGAGAATATGACGGTTTAGTGGCCTATAAAATTTTATTCTCCAGGAATAATGCCATTATTTCAAACTGTATACGATGTGGTATTGTTTTGTGATCAATGTACTCGCTTTAATTAACCTTTCAAAGTCTAGCGGTTTCTTTACGTACCACCAGGTTTAAAATTCAAAAATTCTACATGGTGCTCGCTTTGCTTTGAGTGTTTTGTACGGATCTCAGAACAGACAGCGACTTTTGCTTTATAGATCATTAACCGATTGGTTTTTAAAACTGTGGTGGAAAGTGTTTACAGCACGGTACGGACTGATTCCTTGTATAAAGCGGATTACGCTCAGTCTTTAAGAGGTTAAAAGCCACTTACTTCACACGCTCTATTAACAGCCGTGAATATGGGTTGTTCCGAGCGGATAGTTCCTCAGTATTTATTTATCTTCCTTTTTCATTATGTCAAGATTCTGTCATATATTTACCTACGTATAAAAGAGCCTATTGCAAAGATTATGAGATATTTATGACGTTTACTATTAAGAGAAAGAATATTACTTACTTACTTACTTCTTAATCCATGGTGCAGAGTCCTTCTTGAGCAGCTAACTGGTTTGCAGCTAGTCAAGAAATTCCCCACATTTCACGGAACCCGAAGGTTCATTACCGCATTCACAAGCGTCCGCCACCTGTTTCTATCCTGGGCCGGCCCAATCCAGCCCACATACCCACATCCAACCTCCTGGAGATCAATCCTAATATTATCCACCCGTCTACGCCTTGGTCTCCCCAGTGGGCTCTTTCCCTCCGGTTTCCCCAGCAAGACCCTATACACCCCACTCTCCTCAGCCATACGCGCCAGATGCCCAGCACATCAAGAGAAAGAATATTTAAAAGCTAATTTTAGTCTACTTCGGTAAATAATTACCTTACTGCATGCGAGTTCATCAAAGCACAATTAATCACTTCTTGACAGATATATACCACACATCACTGTTCTTTAAACACAATCCACATAGTAATAACAAATACGTATTTATAACCAAACAAAGTTTTTCACTTAAAATTCATAAACAAAAGGTAAAATATTTTTACCTTTTTTTATCATTGAGGCAGTGACACACAGAAAAAGTGCCTCAAAGAAAATTAGATTCTTGAAAGTGTATATTCATAAAATGTTTCCTTTGTTTTATATCAGATATCTCATATAATCGAAAAAATTTCAAGCAGGAATGCAGAATTCAATAATATGTAAATTGTCATATTACATCAACGTGAAAGAAAACATAATCAATTCGATGTATTTCAGAACAGTCAGATCCCTTTCCCTTCCATTCCAGCAACTGCATTTTTCTTTGACTGTACTGCAGAATACGAAGATCCGTGCAATCGTATCTACTGAATGTGTAACTCGGAGCATAACAGAAGGACAGAAGTATATATTCACTTCCCTTATAGCCGTTCCTTTAATATAAACGTGTGCAAGTTGTCTGGTCCGTAAAAAAGCAATGCCTACTGCTGTTTTATGTTTGGGGGGATTTTAAATATTTGGTGCCCCTGTCCAAATTCGTTTGTTGTTTTCTGTTCGTTGTAAACCAATAAAATTTCAGCCGATTAAAATGTCAATTTAATTTCATGATATAAATTACATTCCCGTTTATAAGGCTCATAATCTGTGTACCTGGCAGTAGTTGTAATGTTTGTGTGAGTGTCGTACATTTCATTATCTCGGGATGAGGCCAAATGCGTTCAGACGATACGTTGGTTAATGTCTGTACCGCTGGGCTAAGCAGCACAACATACATAAGCGCCTAAATTCAGTACACCTCCCCCCTCCCCCGCCACAACTAAATAGAAGTGTATGACAGTGTCAACACTACTTCAATCACAAAATTATTTTTAATTTTCTTTCGTACAAGATCATACATTATTCGCCTTCAATCTGATATGAACCAGTTTGCATTAAAACTGTGAAATTCAGATTAAATGTAAAATTAACCTTTACATCACACGCAGAGTTATAAAGAACGATTACGCAAATAAAAATCATTCATGGACCTTCTGTGTTATAACCAACCCCTGTCACTACTGTCAAGGTGCTCGCACTGTACAGTTGCTGGTACCGTACGGAGGGGAGCGAAATGTAACACAGATAGACTAGACTGACGTCTAACCTAAGCCCCCCTCGTGGTGTAGTAATAAGAAGGTAAAAGTAAATCAGTCCCATTACAGGCCCGAGGTGCCCAGAGGGTTCCAGGAAATTAAGTTTCCCACATTACGTGACAATGGCACAGGATGGTGGTAAGGTTGTCAGCCTTATACACTGGCCGCTTTTACTCACAGGAAATACACCTGGTACTCATTTCTGTTAGAGGCTGGGTCGATCCCAGGGTCATAGTGCGATCGGGAGGATTAGGTCAATGAAAATTTCCAATGACAACATCTGGGATCGAATTAGCGACCTTCCGATTTGTAGCACAGCACCTTAACCACTGTGCTACCGAGGTCCCCGGTTATAAGAAGGGATATTCTAATTCTTTCTTAACAATTCTTTGGCAGGAACTTTCAGTTAACATAATTCAGATTCGCAAGTTTTATGACTACACTGTCTCTACTGTAGTCCATAATATGTGCAACTTATTTACCTACGCCGGTAGTAGTAACTCTAAATAAGGCCGTGTGACCGGATGATTGTGACATCCAGTAATGATGGACAAAAATCATCCGTGTTCTGATTTAAGGTACATACCTAGACGGACTGTGGACCCGGTAGCTGAGTCGGTACAGCGACTGACTACGGGCTGGACGGTCCGGGATCGAATCCCGGTGGGGACGAGATTTTCCGCTCGTCCAGACCGGACCTGAGGCCCACCCAGCCTCCTGTAAAATGGGTACCGGGTCTTTCCCGGGGATAAAGTGCGGCCGGGGCGTGCTGCTGACCACTCACCCCCTTCTAGTGCCGCGGTCATGGAAGAGTAGAGCT
>Ga0136643_10007952_pt1 | contig 15424 bp, 13 predicted proteins | sample TergutLab28metaG_FD_96883 | JGI IMG/M metagenome (GOLD analysis project Ga0136643, IMG submission 96883) | Labiotermes labralis P1 segment gut microbial communities from Petit-Saut dam, French Guiana - Lab288 P1 (version 3) (version 3) | ecosystem: Host-associated > Arthropoda: Insects >... | reverse complement strand
GACTCCCCATAAACTGCCACCATGCATTCAAGTATCTCCTTTGGCTTCTTACCTTCTTTAGTAAGAAATTTTATAACTGATCTTTGCTCCAAATCGAGCAGTTTCTTAGAAACCTCACACACACACGTTCACTTGACATGCTGTCACTCTGACAGTTAGAATCGCACCGAGCTGAGGCTGCATGTGACACCTCAAGACATGTCCCAACATGCACAGACTTGTTTCAATCTGCTCATTGCCTTCTTTCCTGCTTAGGTAGATAAATTATTGAACACCCCTCGTATCCTTACAAAAAATTACATCTTGTGTAGTGCATCTCTAGTGAGCATAACATCATTCGGAAGTAAATTAAACGTTCCAAGCAAGAAAAGAATGCATCATTTCAGTTTCCACAACATGTGTAAATATGCAATGATGCATCTGTTACACGTGACAGAAACGAAGCATTCTATTTCATAAACTGCAAGATATCCAGACTACAACCTGAAGAATAAATGTGACCTGCTACAACTGTTATCAAACCTGCCAACACAATTAAAAAGACTAATTGAGATAGTGCTGCTTCAGATTAGAGAAACTGTAACAGGAAAAACAACAGAGGCCAGAGTAGCATTTTTGCACATGCCCTCCTCAACACCTAAAAAATTTCTCTAACTCTAACACGAGACAGGATATCTAATCGCTCAAATGATTTCATGGTGGAATAACTTATGATCCAGACCTGTGTCAGCTCCTGCTGTAGCTTGCGGCACTCCTTCTCACGCTTCCGTAGATCTGCTGATGACACCTTGTTCTTACGACCAGTGGTGCTCATGTCCTTACGGTTCATAATTTCTGCCAGCTTGTTCACAGCCTGCATCTTCAGTAACTGTTCCTGCTTTAATTGCTTCCTCAGTTTCTCAAACTCCTCATTGTTGCTGTTTGCCTTAACAACATCTGCACAAACACCAAAGTCACTTACATATTACAAGACACAGAGGACTGTAGAACTGAATTTTAAAAAATTACATAACATAACATAACATAAAAGCATCAGTGGAAATTTCTACTAGCATCAGAATTTAAATCATCTTTCTAGTTTTTGCAAATGACTGCTGTTCAGTGTGACATCATCAGGATGAAGCACCATGTAGTGAAATAAAAAACATTATCAACATTCTCCCAAAACACTGGTGAAACTTTTTTTTAACATGGTGACCCAAAAGACGATGATGCAAACCAGAAGGGTAAACACTGTCAAATTCCTCACCTTCCTGCATCATTTTCAACTGACGATTTGCATCATCCTTGTCTTTCAGCAGCTGATCCATAGACTTCTTGTAATCCAGCTCCCTTTCTTTCATCTGAAAATAAACCACAGACAGTTCCTCTAAAAACATGTAAATTAAATAACGCAGATTTACTGTTTACAAGAACACCATGTCTTCAACGACTGCTGCATTTGTAGACATTAAGGTGGAATGCCGTGCAACAACCAATGTCAACAGTACTATCAGAATATTAAAAAACACCATCATCAATTGTACACACTTAAGCCTTGACAGAACTTCCTCATATAGCTTGCCTGACATAATGAGAACAACCTTGACCTCATCCGGAAGAGTGTAAGCAACATGGAAATATCGCTGGCTAACTGCATGTATTCAAACCTTAACCAAACAGAGCAAATATTCAGAAGATACAGACTACTATTAAAATTCTTATATTAAAAAAAAAACATATTCTATGACATAAATTTTATAGACATAAAATAAAAAGTTGTCAATATACAACTTCAGAAACATAGTTGTGTATATCACAATAACCACCAAACCCCCTAATTATGGGGATAAAAATGTCTGTTTGCCATTCAATGTGGCACTGTCCTTCAAAATATTTAAATTTCCAAATAGCACACAAAGAAATGGTAGTCAAAATTTGTGAATGAACTAATATAAATACAAGCATGGCTGCAGTGTTCAACACAATGTTATCCTCGGTGTACAGATTCTGCTGAATAGGTCAAAAAGTTTTTAATGCATATGTCATGTTGGACATGATGTTCTGCCAATCATGATATAATACATAGTAAAAAAAGAAATCACTTACTGTGTAGATTCTTGTGTCCTGACACATAATCTCAAATGTGTATACACAAAAATCTACACACTAAATGATAAGATACAACCTATCACTGAAAAATCACTGCATGATTGGTGGAACATCCCACCCTACATCAGAACCCTTAGGCACCTGTAATTCCAAACAGCACAGCACCATGTCCCCACCCCCTTAACACACTCACAGAGTTCAGCACGATCTCCTTATTTGCTAGTTCTGAGCGATGCTTGGCCAACAAGTCCTTGTGTTCCAGCTCCTTCATCGTCTTCTCCTTCTCAAGGTCTGCTACCGTCTCTTCTGCAATAGAGCGTGCCAGGGCCTCACTATCGGCCCGCGCAAGTGCAATTTGCAGCTGGTGTGCTAGCGAGCCCCGCTCCTCCTCCAGTTCTTGCATGGCTCTTATCTTCTCATCCAAGTCTTCTCGCAGTTCCTGGGCCTGTGTCTTGTACAATGTCTGAAGATACAAACATGCTGTTCAGTGCTTACTGTCGAAAGATATCAGCATATGAACTACAAAATAAAATGTGTGCTATGGCCTCAGTAAGAAAACAGAATGGTAACGAAATTTATGACTAAAACTTAGATTCTCCTGATAATATCATATGTATAGGAATTCTAGTTCCAGGACTCTCAGTAGTTTGACTAAACCTGTTTGTAAGAAAATCGGAAGAAACATCAACTCCATATTTACTTGGATGCACGTGCTCCCCCTTTTCACCACTACTTTCAACCCAATATTGTGGGAGGGGGGGATATTTTGTGAATATTTTCTTCTTTATTTATTCTTATTTACTTCTTGGTTCTGCAAACACATCTAAGACAGGGACACACAAATTTTCCAGAAATCTAGGACCCACCTCAAACTTCTAGCTGCCAGAAGGGTGAAAGGAAGAAACTTCCACACCAAGGCCCCACAAATATTAGGCATCACAGTACAAAACATAGCCACCCTGGCACCTGGAATTTGTGCTTTTCTGTTCTAAGATATTTATCTATTACACCCATGATTTTGTAATTTTGCTAATACCTTAATAATATAAGCTCACCAGCATATTCCTATCATAGAGCTTTGCTCTCCTACTCAGTACAAGTACTGTTGTGAACTACCGGGGTGTTGTAGTTATTTAGTATCTATCACAGCAAGAACTTCGGATATACCTCTCTCCCTGACCAAAGTACACCACTGCTCTCAGACTCCATGCCAAGATTGAACACAATCCATTTCAAAGCTCAGGGATTCTGGACATCATATGAAAGGTGCCAGCTCTTGAAAATAGCCATGTTTTAAATAAGGTGGTGGTATACTCTAAGAAACAACATTTGTACATTTTTTGTTTGCTTACAGTCACATTCAAATACAGAACTGTTAAATCAGAATGTCACTGCACAATAAATCACAGAAAAATACAATACCCACTTCCCTCCAAATCCTAGCCTCACCAATGCCACACAGCTTCGAAACACAGAGCTGATTAACATAACTGTACAGTTTACACAGGTATTTGTGCCTACAGCATACACAGAAAAATGATGCTAACACGATTCAAAATGGCATACCTGATCTACACACTTGCACTAATCTTCTACTCATGTACCTGTGAAAACAGATGCCTAATCAAAATATAGCCTTCACCTGTGTTCCACTGTCACAGAAAAGCCAGTAACATTAACATTAGTCCTTTTTTTTTTTTAAATTAGCCATCTATTGTCTCCTTAAGAGATATCTGCTATAAGTAACTGTAATAAATGGAAGAAAAGCCATACACAGCCAAATGCAAGCACAATACAAATTAGTGAAAATATGACGTCAACTGTACAGCTACATTATGAGTCCCAGGAATGGAAGCAGTCCAAGATGGAAACTATTTATTCACACACGAGGTGTCCAAACCTGGGCTCATGGGCCAAATCTGACCCACAATGATATCTGACCCATGGATAAGAAATTACTTTTCGGTTCTCCTGACTTAATGTCATGTCACGTCTATGTCATCCAGTCTACACTAATATTTTTGACAAAATATAGGAAAAATGGTATTTGTATGCTGTGGCATATTACCTAATATTAATGTAATATATCTGAATTAGTAAAGTTACTATAATTTTAAAAGTCAAGTTCTACAAAACTTCTGTGACAATTATATGATTGTATGTACAGTTAATTATTAAATTTATATTTTAATGACTGCCACATAACAATGAACATCAGCACTACCGATACACATGGAGCCACCTACTGACACAATTACACGCCAAACTTAACCAGAACAGAGACTTGCAGCCATTAATGCAGACTAACTTTATTACAACATTAAGGGGATAATCATATTCCATACAGGCACAACAGCTACTACAAAACACAACTTCAAAACACTGTGCATATGTTTTCTTCAGCTGTTGAAAAACTGTATATTTCAATCACACAGCTACTCATTTTTGAAAGTGGTTCTCACCAACCCCATGTGTAACTAAAACACTGACTCCTAACAATTACAGAACAGACATTCGACAGGGAGCTTATTACTTCATTATCAACTGTAACAGAAGAGGGTGCAATGTTCAACAGACATAGCAGACAATGGCAATTTTCCTACATCTTGGGCTAAAATTTCAAACATTAGTCAACCTGTTCATTTCCCACCAGCAGTCATGATCATTATACAAACAGCATGGTCAACTGGCCACTTTCTAAAAAGGTCCACCTGTTAAATTCAAGATATAATGCTGTATCGATCAGTAAATAGTTACCAATTCCAATGGAAACTGTCACTTCTGTGTTCAGCATTTGCTGCTGGATCTGTTCACCATCAACTGCCTAGACCCTGAAGATGGAGGCAGCAAAATCCTCTGAAATGTCAGTAACTATTTACCAATTAACAGCGTCATATCCCAGAAGGCTTGACTCTTCTTTGTCATTCCAAAAACCTCAACTCTCGAAATTTCCACCTTCCACAATCAGATCTATGAGCAGCTGGCAATAATGAAAATCCAGGGAGTCATTCCACAACCTTATATCATTTCTAGGATGTTTGTCTAACGAAGATCTCATCAACTGTCCACCTGTGCCAGTACAGCTCATGCGAATGATTTAAAATATGTGCTCACACACAATGTAGCAGCACAGATTGGCTAATCACAGTACTTAGAGCCCCTGCAGTCAACCGACTAAAACAACATGAAATGGATAAAGTCCCCGTTTTCAAGAGAAAAATACTTATATTCCTTTCATAAAGTATATTGTGGGTAAGGCAGTAATAACATCAAATGTTAAAAACCACCTTATATACAGCTGGCATAACAAAATTTCTAATTTGGGAAAAGATAGGTTCATTAAAACAGCTGTGTAATGCTTAAGAATGAAGTGAAAAAGGATCACAACAGAATAACATAAACACTTAAAATATGAGGAACTTCACAAAGCCAAAAATTATAGAAAATTTTGTAACACAGTGCAATGCAGCCAAATTTAAGAATTCTGAAATACCAGCTGCCAGCCCAATTTTTTAAATACACATTTCATCATCATCATGTTCATGAAGAGTTAGGCATGTTTCTTGTTCTTTTAATCCTCAAGGTGAAGTTGGTCCCTCCATCTCTTCCTCAGTTGTCCTACATTTTTGTCCTTTTGGTTGATACTGTAGTGCTTGTTTTGGTATACCATTTGTGTCCATTCTCTGTACGTGTTGTAGCCACTTTTCCTGGTACTGTTTTATTTCTTTACTATGTTCTGTGCTCCCATTTTTTCCCTAATACATTGATTCTTTTCTTTATCTAGTTTTGTTATTCCAAGTAAGTGTCTCAAAAATTTCATCTGTGCTGCTTCTAAATGTTGTTCCTCTCTTTTCTTCAGCACCCAAGCTTCACTTCCAAATTTCAATGTTGCTTTAGCTGTAATGTTGCGAATTCTTAATTTTGTTTCTTTGTCCATTTGTTTTCCAAAATGTCTCCATACAGCTCCGTTTATTTTGTTGTATGTTTGCAATTTGTCTTCTATATCACTTTTGTATTCTGATACATGGTACCCCAAACATTTAAAATCTGTTACCTGTTCAACAATGTTATCATTTATCACAATTTTTACCCTCTGTATGTGGTTTCTACACACTGCCATTGATTTTGTTTTTGTACTAGATTTAGTTTTTGTATTTTCTTGCTATAAGGTTTAGGTGGTATGCCATTGTTTGTAGCTCATCTTCTGATGTGGCTATTAAGATCTGGCCATCTGCATATAATAGTGTTCACTAATTTCTTATTGTTTAGTTGTATACCCTTCTTCATCACTCTTTTAAATTCCCGTATAATTTTATTAATGTATATATTGAATAATACTGGTGAGACGCCACATCCCTGTCTTACTCCTTTGTTTATGTGTATTGGTTCAGATACATCATCATGAAATTTAATTCTCACCTTCATATTCCTGTAAATACATTTCATTGTATTTTGTAAATACTTTGGAATTTTATTATCCATTATTTCCCACAGCTTGTCTCTGTTCACGTTATCATATGCATTTTCATGATCTATAGATAGAAGAAATAGCAGTAAGTTGTGTTCCTTTCTTTTTTCAATTATATGTTGCACCGTAAATATGGCATCGGTGCAATTGCATCCCTTTCTAAAGCCACACTGTTCCTCTACCATTTTGTCTTCTACCTGTTCATTTAGTCCATTTTTTATTATGTTTGCAAATAATTTGTAAGCTGTAGGCAATAAAGTACTTTCTCTGCAGTTTTCACATTTGCTTTTTGTTCCTTCTTTGTGTATGTTTATCACACTGCTTAAAGATTAATACTCAATTAAAACAAGTATGTAGATGCAGTTTAAAATTATGAAGTCCCAAACAAGAGTCACAGATGTATGCCACCACATTCTTTTTTTACATTTTAACACACACATATAAGTTCGTAAGACGTGGACTACTGAGTAAAACAGCACTGGAAATTCATAAAATTACCAACAGGCACAGTTCCATGCACACATTATGTGAGCCATGCAAAACATTCCCCTCACCTGGGTAATACATGAGTTGCTGGCTTCCATATGCCCTTCAGACTGTTGACCCAAACAGAACAACCAACTAAATCCACTGTATCACAACTCAATCCTAGCAAAATCTAATAAAGAATAAACTTCTTGTGATAAGTTCAGTTGCCTTCAGAAAGGCTTTGTGGCCACTCATTGCTGAAGAATGTCTGACATGCCAATTTATGCATGGAATTAATACTAGGAAAAGATGTTGCCTCTTAAAACTGTTAACAATTAGCTCTGTATCTAACATCCAGTGTTTCTGAAAAGCAGTCTCTAAAAAAAATTCTCCCCCTTAACATACTGAACCCACCCCCCAGTACATAAACAGAAATGTGATGGACCAAATAAAATGAAAATTGGTGTTCAAAAAACCACACATACATTCTCCTTATTTTCATCATCCTGAAGGGTCGTAAAGTCCCTTATGTGTGTAATTCCGAAACATATTAATTAGTGCAGAAACATGACACACACACCTCTGTCAAATTGTTACCTCACAAAACAGAGATATTTGTAGTTAAAAGGCACTGAAAATGAAGAAAATACATTTACAGTCTCGAAGTTGGCAGTTATAATCACTTCACTTCACTAATAACAAAGCTACAATGCCAGTAAAACAATGAACTTAAGAGAAAAAATTTCAGTTCCTACAAAATACAATTACACTGACAAGAAAAACATCACCAGTTATACAGCTCAAAGGATTCTGAAATTATACAGTTTCTAAACCTGAAGTAGTTAACCCTGACCTCCTTTATAAAAGAAAATGGCATAAAACTGAAAGGTTTCTGGCACCTATAATGTAGAAATATATTACAAATTTAAATAAATGTAAAATGGATTTGATACATTCATAGGCTCATGTTTTAAATGGAGTGGGCAGAGCACTGAACTTGAAAAACTGAATATAACAGCAGCTCAAGAAGCCTGCAGTGTAACGAAAGAAATATGTTTGGCACCCTCACAACAATTGACAAATTTCCCATTCTGTTTATTTCACAGTAAGGTTAATACTAACTATAAGAATATTTTACCATGTATTGTACATATGTGTCTGTAGTTACAGTAAACGTACGCCAATCAGAAAACATACCGAAAAGTACTGTTCTGCTTCAAGCTGATCCTGCAGTTCCTTCATTTGTAGGTTGTCAACAGAGCGTGCTGCCTTCACTTTGTGCAGTTCCTCCTCAACTGACTTCTTGCCCTCTCTAAGTTGTATTACTTCACGGGTCAACTGTGTTTCTCTCGCTCTGAGATGAGCTACCTCAGAGGACGCTAAGCCCACCTCTGACTGAAGGGCAGACTTTTTTTGCTGCTCCTGCTCAACTTGTGCCTGCAATGCTTTCACCTGGTAACCAACAGAATTTTGATTACTTGAAATTAGTAGCCTGTAACAACCTGCAACAATTCCCAATTGGTTCTTTGAACAGCACTTTAAGGGAGAAAGATTAAGGAAACACAAAATTTATTATATTTAATCTGATAATGTAAAAGCTTCTCACATACTATGTAAAGAGGAAAACAGAACAGGCTGAAAGCAAATGCAATTCACTACCTACATACCTACCTAACCTCCCCAAACTAAACTAAACTAATCTAACTAACTCCATGGAGCAGAGTCTTTCCTCAGAAGCTAACAGATCCTCAGCTAGTCAAAACATTCCCCACACTTTATGGAATCTGAAAGTTCATGACCACATTCAACAGCACCTGCCACCTTTCCCTACCCTGAACCAGATCAACTGAATCCATGCCTCCCCATCCCACTACTTGAAGATCCATTTTAATATTATCCTCCCAACTAACGCCTAGGTCTTCCAAGTGGTCTCCTTCCCTCAGGTCGCTCCACCAAAACCCTGTATTCACTTCTCCAGTCTTTCACACATGCCCTGCCCATGTAATTCTTCTTGATTCAGCCACCCAAATAATATTTGGTGGGGAGTACAGATCATAAAGCTCCTTGTTATATAGTCCTCTCCACTCCCCTGTTATTTCGTCCTTCTGAGGCCCAACAACTGCAAAACATAGCAGATAAAAAGTGAAAGATCTGAATCGTTCTTATGTCTCTTCATTTTAAACTGAATTGTTAGTGCCCTCTTCCAATAATCTGCTGCTTGTGTGTTTTAAAAGGGTTGTTTACTGTAAATCTGCTTTATGTGACCCCAGCATACCACAGAAATAACATCCAGTTGTTCAGTCCAACTAAATAAATGCTACGACAGCAGTATGTCCCAATTCTCACTAATAGAAACAAAACTGATGTAATAAAAAACATGTCACACAAACCAGGTTTGTACACTGGCACTCAAGTTTAAGTGAGTATATACAAATATTCACAGAACAACTTGCTTCCTTAAAACCAGAACCACACTTTGTGGAAAGATCATTCAACACCAATGTGTCACATCAGCAAAGTCCGCATGTCAAAATACCAATGAACTGCAAGGATGTAAAAAGCCCATACCTTTTCATTTTCCTGCCGATGTTCTCCTTCTAATTTCTGTAACCGCTGCTGGATCTGTCGATAGTCGACTGATAACATGGACATTTGTCTCTCTTTTTCCTGACTCTGTAAGTCAGCCTTCTGACGAGCACTCTTTTCCTCATTCAACTTCGCCTGCAGAGCTGCAAGCAGCAAGCAGCAGAAACATGACTTATGTCCAAAAGTTCTATGATTCTCAAATGCTTTAACTCCTTATCTTTGTAAACATATACTGTGAAACACAGCCATACAGTTTGCCACATCTAAGAGGAAGAGGGAGGTAAATGTGAGCCTGAACCACTGCCAAGCTTCACCAAAGAATATATGGTTTAAGCAACTGTTCCCATTCTTCTATGTGTAAAGCACTGGTGAATGTGATGATTTGAACATTCTGCATTTGGAACTGATGCTATTTCAAGTGAAATTCAGTTCTGAATAAACAGCTGTCAATTACAGACTTCTCAGAAAAACAGTGCTTTACACACAGGCATTAAAACAGTTTTATCTGTTCATGTTCCTTGGCCTCAGTGTAAAAGGTATAGTTTCAAAATTTTTGTTGTTTCCTCAATGTTTCATAGATGTTTAATGCTTTCCCACAACTGTCACTTCCTGCATTTACCTTTTGTTTTAGTTTTTTTTTTTTTTTGTCACTCTTCCCCCTCAATTTCTCTTGCACCCTTCAGATGGGTAGATGGTTTGCTGTATGCTGCATAACCATGAAAAATACTGACCTATTATCAAATATCTTAGCAAAAAAGTCATAACAATTTCAAGGCCTAATAAGTAAAAAATTAAAAAAAAAAAGTACTGTACCTTTAAAAATGCAATCCATTCGACCTGCACCACAACAAAAAATGGAAAACAGATTCATTTGTAATTACATGTACAGAAGGATATAAAAATTTGAATACAATCAGTGTACAAGTCTGACATTACAGTACTAAACACCTCCAATTTCCACCCCACATAAATGAATCCCTTATTCATCTAGCATTCTCATAATGTTACGAATTCTGTTTAGATCATTTGAGGCTACCACAACAGCAACTCTGATACACATATGGGGCCTGCATTTAGTGCCCTGAACTCCAGAAGAACTTTATCCACATTATGTTTAAACTGCTGCATTTTTCTCCCCCACATCCCAAGCTGGTCACATTTAAAACTGGCACTTCATGTGCCCCAGCTGATTACAATCAGCTGTGGCACAATCAAAGATAATTATCTTTTTGGTATATACCGCCAACAAGAAGCTAAATTCAGTGCCTGAATGTGACTAGTGAACTTTATCACCAGTTCATTTACTACTGTACCAGTTTTACCTTTCAAAATGTCTAGAAAGGTAAAAACAAGTTATCAGGGTAATGGAAATAAGGAAAACATTTCACATTTAGTCTGAAACAGAAAGTTATTGATGAAAATGGGAAAGGGAATATCAGTGAAGATGCTGCACATCAAATCTGAAGTTGCACACTGTTGATGACCCATGACATCAAGAAACAAAAGAAATGCTTCCTCAAGGTTAACAATATAAGTGGCTTTGCAAACAGAATAGCCTAAATAATCAAACAAGCAAATCTGCATGAAAGGTGTACAATTGTGTACTCATGCACTGTAAAATTAAGTGAAGTCCACACAATCCTCAATGTTCAGCATTCACAGCCAGTATAGACACTCCCCTGCCTAAATGAATGATGTTATCACCTACAGTAGAATCAGAGGTTATAATGTGGGATTGTATAAATATGATTACACTGGTATGCATGTGAGTATCTTGCATCTTGTACAAATTGGTAAATGAAACAAACCATAACACACTGTATTTTTTTATTATTTACACTGTATGTTATTTCACTTCCCTTGTGTAATGATCCAAAATGCAAACAGCATTAAACTTAAAGTTTATGGGCAAAATGTCCAGTATTCTTCTGTATGCTGTAGTGTACAAAGCAGCAGCCATTGGAAGTGTTTATGTCATTAAGTTACAATATATTTATACAAGTATCAATGCTTTTAGAGCACCGTCTTCTGGGTTATGACACAATGTATGCATGTCATAAGGTTACTGATGCATTTCAGAGGCACCAGGTTCCTCCCAATGACTCATAACCACCCACCTGAACACATGCCATAATCCATTAGATAACCATCTAATTTTTCACTGCCAAAGGAGCCTAACATTTCAGATACCTACATTATTTCATATCCCATGTGACCATAAACCAAAATGAAGAAAAGCTCAATATATTTTTATAAAATCAACACTGACCAGAAAGATAGAGACATTTACATTCTTCTGTTTCCATAATAGTTAAAAATTCAGTGATGCTCTTCTCACCTTTAACCACTTCAAGATTTGCTTCCTCCTTGCTAACCAAGCGACTACGCTCTGTTTCCTCATGTGCGCGCACCTCCTGCTGATACCGGTTCTCAGCGGCCTTCAACTCCAGGCTGAGAGATGCACATTCTTTCTCTAATGACGACACCCTTTCACTCAGCTGACGATTGTCCTCAGTTAACTTGCCCTCACGCATTTTAGCTTGCTCCAGTTCACCATGCAAAGACTGCAAACGACCTGAAAATAATGAAGGTTAAAAAGGTAAAGCTATCCCTGTCCATGCCATGAAGGCATATAAACAGAAAAGAGATATACCACCACTCATTCTTTACCTCGACACTAGATAGACGCAAACAATCAACTTCATGCCCCAGCTGTTTTACCCCCTGGAAAGAACCCTGGTACCCACTGAACAGAAGGTTCAGTGGATGTTCAGGAGAAGCGAAAATGTCTTACCTTTGGCAAGATTAAAACCCCAGATTTTCCAGTTCATAGCCTAGAAACTATAATATGGTATCCCAGCAACAAGGTTAAAGACTGAAAAGGTGAAAATTAATCGGATTATTACTTACTTAATTGTAAATAATGTCCCTCTATACCTACCGGTAGAAGAGATTCAACTAAGTGAACAGTGAGTGAGTTCATTCTTTTTCAAATTTTGCCTCAAAATCAAGCATTTCATTAGCCTGATGTGGACAAATGAACTTACAACCAAGTAACTAGGCAAGAGTAAAACTTGTTTGATGTCTTTACCAAACAACGTATTTGCACAAAGTATGCACTGCAAGGCTTCATACAAAAATGTGATATTTTACCTTAAGGGATTATGGGAATAAGAGACCATGTACTATACATAACAGTCAAGTGACAATGTGACACCTGTCATGAGGTACATAGATGTAATTACTTTATTGCAAAGTAAATGCAATGAAGTCCTGCTGTGTAGTTGGGAATGTAAAGTAAGAAATCCCTTCTACCTTGACACTAACTGTCAAGAAGACTGCATTTTCACATTATGCTGTCAAGCTGGAAGATGGTGCAGTAAGCACCAGGAACACTGAATCAATGAGAATACCTTCAAGTTCTTGTTGCAGATCAGACGCATGTGTGCGAGAGCTTTTCTCCTGTGAAAGCTGTCCCTGAAGAACTGCCACTTCTTGCTGCAGGGCATCCCTTTGTTGCTGCAGTGATGTCAGCATCCCCTGCAGCTCTATATGTATCTGCTCACTAGCTGACTTGGCAACTGTAAGTTCAGTGACCTGTTTTCTTAGACGTGTTGACCCTTCAGCTTCTGTTTTCAACTTCTCTTGCATGTCTGAAACCTACAGCGATGAAAAGGGCCAAATGTTGTGTATGCACACTCAAAATCACTAATAAAAGTGTTTATATACAGCAACACACAATAACCTACAACAGATGTAGTAAAAATTTTATTGGCAAGAAGAAAAAAGAAACACAGAAAAAAGGCAAACTCCATGGGATCACCAAAGTGAAAGAAATATACGAGGTCAGTCCCAAAAGTAACGAGAATGATTTTTTTTAAAAAAATTTATTGAACATACATGCAATTACAGTTTATCCCCTTCAAAGAAGGCTTCTTGCAATCGAATACAGCAATTCCAGCATTGCTGCCACTCTTCATAGCAGTGGAGGAAGTCTTCACTTGAGATGTTGTTCAAAGCCCTTGTCGCAGCTGCCTGGACGTTTTCAACTATCCCAAAATTATGTCCTTTGAGGTGGGTTTTGAGCTTGGGGAATAAAAAGAAATCACACGGAGCCAAGTCAGGGCTGTATGGTGGGTGGGGAAGCATTGTGATCTTATTTTGAGCCAAAAATTCCCTCACAGCGACTGATGTGTGACTTGGCGCATTGTCGTGGTGAAGGAACAACTTGTCTGCAATTTCACTGCGGACGCACCTAACTCTCCTTCTCAAACGCTTGAGTACCTGTAGGTCTGTCCAGGAGGCACAAACTCCTTGTGAACAATTCCCTTTGAATAAAAAAAAAAATGATGAGCATGGATTTCACTCTTGATTTGCTCATTCGGGCCTTCTTTGGTCGAGGTGACGCGGAAGTGTGCCACTCTGAACTCCGTCTTTTGGTTGTCGGATCGTACTCGAAAACCCAAGTTTCATCTCCGGTTATCACTCCCTGCAGAAAGTCGGGCTCACTTTTCACACGATCCAAGATTTCCCGAGAAACCAACACACGATTGTCCTTTTGTTCATCAGACAAATTCTTCAAGACCAGTTTCGCACAAATTTTTCTCATGTGCAGATCTTCCGTAATGATTCGGTGGACGTCCGTTTTCGGTAGTCCTACCTCCTCTGCGATTAACCACACTTGCAAACGTCGGTCCCTATCCAGAACAACCTTCACACGAGCCACATTGTTCTCAGTTCTTGCAGTTGAAGGATGGCCTGCGCGCCGTTCGTTCTCAACGCTCTCCCTTCCATCCTTGAACGCCTTGTGCCACTTGAAGACTTGGGCTGAAGACAAAACAGCATCCCCATAAGCTGTCCTCAACAAATGCAACGTTTCGGAACCAGATTTTCCGAGTTTCACGCAGAACTCAATCATGTAACGCTGCTCCAGACTCCTCCGCATTTTCGCCCGTGACAAGACACAAAAACAACTACGCACTTTGCTAACGTACTGACTGCTACAAAGGCGCGGACTCAATTGAGCAAGGTCAAACTGTATATCTGGGTTCCCCCTCCATCTACAACCGCCACTATCCTTTCCTAGCCCTACTGCGCTGCGCAAATAAATCATTCTCATTACTTTAGGACCGTCCATGTATGCATTTTGGGTGTCCACATACATTCTTGACTAAACTGTACTTATAAATTTTCCCTGAAAGAGTGAACAGTAATGGTGTGGCGTATTCAGTTATACAGTATGGCTCAAAGAGAGAGGAAAGGTTCAAAATTGTTATTTAAAGGTGTTAATCTTGGGAGATGCCCCATTACAAGTGCAATCATGTTGTTCTCAAATAATACAACTGACAGAGCAAAGGCAAGCTATAAAAGCCTGGAACTGATAATATGAATTTATTGAACGAATATGAAAATAGACAAGAAATAACTAAGCAGGATGGGTCATGCAATAATGCCTCTGACTTGTACCCCTTACTATGCAGTTTCCAATGCTGTTCATAACAGTGGCCACATTGACTGTGGGTTTCCATTGTCTTCCTCAGTCCCTACAGGCAGATGTTGGGACAGGATCTCAAATGCAGCTATGACTGCTTCCTCCCACATCCTTTACAATTGACACACTAACCATCTTACCATTCAACTACCATGTGCATCATTAAATAACACATATATAAAAAAATAAAACAGGAAATACAGTAAAATGTCGCTGTAACGAATGCCAGTATAACGAAATGTTCAGAATTGCGAAATTATTTTTAGGCCCCTTCCCTTTTCCCTATTTAATGTGTGTTAAAACATTTCATTTTAACGAAT
>Ga0136643_10007950_pt1 | contig 15426 bp, 5 predicted proteins | sample TergutLab28metaG_FD_96883 | JGI IMG/M metagenome (GOLD analysis project Ga0136643, IMG submission 96883) | Labiotermes labralis P1 segment gut microbial communities from Petit-Saut dam, French Guiana - Lab288 P1 (version 3) (version 3) | ecosystem: Host-associated > Arthropoda: Insects >... | reverse complement strand
CGGATTTCATGTTTGCAGGGTGTTCATAACAGAAACTTGGACATTCGTTTAAGCACTTGATACGCGTCTTCCCGTGCGCGCTACGAAGCTCTAAAATTCCAAGCACTTGATACAAGTCTTCCCGTGCACGCTATGAAACTCCACTTATTCTTAACCTCGGCAATAAGTAGAACAGTTGTCAGTTTCACATCCTCCCGCTTCACCCTGTGTAAAACCATCCGTACTAGACGCATAGGAATCTGGGTGGACCCCAGAATTGGTCTCAACGTCTAGGAGAAGAGAAAAGCTCTTACCCATGCCTGGAATCGAATAGTGATTCGTCGGCCTTCCAGATCCTAGTCTTGTAACTGTACTAAGTAAGCTTTTCTGGCTTCGTCTAAGCAAATAACAATGAAATTAAATGGAGACGAAATTTCAATGGAGTGAACAGTTGTATGAAGAATTTCTTACTCGAATACCGCCATTGATAAGACGTAAGATTGCAGACAGTTAATTTTACTAAAATCTGTGCACACTTTCCCAGTTTGACTCAAATCAGACAACGGCAGCCAACACATAACATGAAGAAATACGTGTCTTCAAGCGGTCTCTGGAACGTAACTCGCTAAATACAGGGTAAATACAGGACTTCATGCGGTATAATTCAAGAATTAAGAGGACTAAGAAAAATAATTACACACTTCGTAATTTAGTACGTCAAATGATAACATTTTTGTGACTTACTCTTAACAGGTTACAGGTCTTCACTGGGCGTAGCCAGGCACGTAGACATAATATAGCCTACGTATTAAAGTTCAGTATAACTAGCGTCAGGCAGCTTATACCGTCCAAGCAAGCTCAGACAAAGTGTTAGGAATAATGTAGAATGCCAACTTGATGCAACTAGGTAACATATTCTTAGCTCGACATGATTCGGGTACATACGCCCATCATCAGGAGCATTAGATGTTGAGTTGCAGCATATGGTTTTCTGTACCAAGTTTTTGGATGGGTGGTGGTCTTGAGAGCCGCTGCGTAGGTCGTGTGTACGGTGCGGATGGTGCACGGCACCAGCCGCACCGTATACACGACCATCCAAAAACTCGGTGCAGAAAACCATATGCTGCAACTTAACATCTAATGCTCCTGATGATGGGCGTATGTACCCGAATCATGTAGAACTAAGAATATGTTAATAAAATTACCTTGTTGCATCAAGTTGGGATTTCACATTATTTCATGAGGAAGATGCACGGTCAACACAACTCTCAGAGTGTTAGGAAATAATGGAATGTAATTATCATATTTTATGGAATCCCAGAAGAAGAAATCGTGTTGTTTAACGAGGTGGTCAAGCAAGGGGGCCGTCACTCTCAAACAATTACTGTGGAAATTTTCGATCCAAGAAGTTCCGCCTTACAATGCAAAAAAGGCGAAGGTTAACCTCCGTCTTGCTGGAATATGAGGTTATGAGGGCCATTTTTTAAACTTTTTACGTGAAATTTGCGCGCTCTTTCTAGCCTGCACAAATCGCAGCCCTTTCGGAAAAGATAAAAGCTCGAATAACATTGTGTGGACAGCACAAGGCACGTTCAGCTTCGTCTGCGCCTCTTACGTTCAGTCACTGGGTGTGGATTTTTGCTCCCTAGATTTTGGCATTATGGATGTTAACATGGCCGGACTCACGGCAATTGGCTCTATACCTGAAAAAATTGGCTGTAAATATTTCATTGTATTCAAGCTACGAGAGAAGTTAATTGAAATATGTGTCTTGATCCGTTAGATTTTGCAAAAACCGGTGTTTTTAACTTTCAAATTTTCAATTTATTGCACTCTAGAATGTAGTCTACATAACTTTCTCTAGTTTCTCTATTTTTTATTGGACTGCTAGGAAAAGCGATCAAAATTCGTTAACATCAACTTCAGTTATTGGCCGGTTGTCTCTTAAAACCGCATCAGCCTCGTTGAAAAAATTACATCAATTAGAGGTGACTTTTTTTATTGCTTCTCTACCAAACTTAGCAAGAAATCTCCTTTGCACTGTAATCATAGATTTTACTCGTGATAAACAGCACACACTTAGCTATCTGCATTGGAGAAAGCATCATGGTACTTCAATCAAAATTTTTTGTTTTCTTTCCTGCAATTTTCAGTGCATGTGCAATACTACATTTAAATCTTCTGCATTTCACCGGTTCATAGCCTGTTTATGGGAATGCAAAATATTTCAACAAAATGCTGTGGAGGAAAATAGAAAACACGTTTTATGCCAAACACAATTTTTAGCTAATCTTGAAGTTTCTCAGCAAGTTAGATGATTTTGTGAATGTGCCGATTTTTTATTCCTGGACTCGTCAGGAAGAAAGTTACTGTTTTCAAATAAATTTCGGAATGAATAATTACGGTGTCTAAGTGCATAGTACGGTCTAAATAAATCCTTTGGCCTAATTAACTATTTTTTAAAATCTTCTAGGAATTAACGGTATAAGAAACATTTATGGCTTAATAGAAGGATCAAGTATTTTTTTAACTCTTATTTTTATAAATACAGAAACAGCACGTGCACGAGACAGAAATATAACCTACTGAAGATACATAATATAAAATACAGAATTAATGTGTCTATTTTCTGAGGTGTGTAATCCCCGTTGTGCTTTTAAACTATATGTTGAGGCGAATTCCGTCAAAAAACACAACTAGAAATTATGGCTAAATGTTGGTGTTTATTAGCAAGGAAGAACTACATGTTGCGATCTCAACATCACCACGCGGTTTAAGCATATTATATAAACTCTTTTAGCAGAAAATTGTCAGAACATGAAGATGGTCGCTATAGGTCGAAACATGTAGTTTTTCCTTGCTAATAAACACCATCATTTAGCCATAATTTATAGTTCTGTTTTTGACGGAATTCACCTCACCATATAACGTGTGTCTATGAAACCAATGAATAAGACAGCCATCACAAGAGAGGACTATTATGTGACATCTGAATTACTGATATGTAAGGGTATTTGATGCCTAATATATTCGGTATTCAATTGGGCTATGAACTGGTTAACAGTGGATGTAGGAAAAATACAGCCTCTTAGGATATGTCATGATATTTTATTGTTAGTTTAATTACCGATATATAAGATTTTTAATAGTTCCCACGAAGGCACTTACAGAACAAATTTGTAAAATATTGAAAACCTCAAATACACTGAGAGAGTAGCTTGAATTCTTGCAGTTTTAAGTAGCTCCCAATAGGAATTTTGTTTAATATTGCATGAACGATATGATGATAAAATAATGTGTCAAAACATGTAGTCGTGCTCCATCAGTATATTTACGTTTTCATTGTAGGATGCTGTGTAGTCCCTGCGCAAGAGCTGAAATAAACTAGTCCGGCTTGCTTTTACCAGAATTGTCACAGTGTCATAATTAAAAAAAAAATATGTTTGAAGATCACACCATTTTCCCTCGATTATAGAAAGCCAGGGACTTCAAAGTGCACCCTCAATTTTTAATAGGATTTCAGGAAAGAAGGGCACAACCAGTTTTAAGACGTACCGTTAATTTAGTAATTGGTTTTCAGGAGAAAGTTATGTTATAATGGAGATTTAAATATTAAAACAAAAACCTCTATAGTAACAAAAATACATCAACAAAAAAACTCAAAATTTAAATTAATGGTTTTTATCCGTTACATCTCTTTACCACTTGTTCTTTATGCCTCACTCTGAATCTGCAGATCCTTCTAACTCACTTCTTAATCAAGTCAGTCAAGACCGAAACTGTCGCACACCATATCTTCTGTGTGTTCAAGTGATCTGTAACGCAGATTTCTTGAACGACCGCAACTGACGTTCTAACAATGCCAAAGTTACCTATACCTTGTCCCCTTCCAGACAGATCACTGTAGGAAATATTTAAGGATGCAACAATCAACTTAACTGTAACAATTCAGGCTGACCGATCGCTCTTTATAGCAGAATTTTAGTTAATTTTAAAACTGTTCGGAATTTTCATTTCCCAAGCCCTGGTTTGGAGTTTTGTATACTGCCCCGTGGAAGGACATTTCTAAGAAAGTAAATGTAAATAAATATATATAATTTTTGAATCTCCTTTGTTGCTATCTGCTTTTATAATATTCCACGACCGGTGTTATGGGAATGAAGTATTTTTCTGGGTTTTAGTCATAAAATATGGTTTTTCCCATATCGATTTTTAGACCCCATCAAATGCAAGACGGAACTCGATTCAGACATATGATGTGTTCTGGATTTAGAAAATCCTTCAGGTTCCGTGCATGGCAATATTCAAGGCTGGACAGCATAATAGTGGAGATTTATGCACCTCTAAAATCTGTCTTAGTCTCCAGCATTTAATCCAATTGTTGTTATTTTGCCATTGGTAGCCACATTTCCAGGGTTGCCAACATTTTTATCTCTGCTTCGGTGTTCGCTCAGATTTCGCACATACGGTAATTACAAGTTGTTTCTTATTATTTCGCTAGGCTCTGAGTCACCCTTTACAAGCGCAGTCCTAACTACACCAACATGTAATACTTCCGCAAAACTTAATCAAATATATTTTACAACGTGCATATATTTTTTGCATTATTCCGTCTGTGATTTTAAGCCTGCATCATTAAATATAATTCAAACAATTTCATGCTTTACTAAACTCGCCACGGCTCAGAAGGTTAGTCTACCGCCTCACATAGCAGAGGTTCGGATTGATGTCCTGGTCCAATCCAAGTAAGACCTCTGGTAAATAAGTTGACATTGGATCTTAATACTGCTGTTATCAGAATGAAAAAGTCGGTTAGGTTTGGCAGCCTTACAAATGCTCTTTCGAATAGCGGGGAGCACCGGGCAGAAATATCAATGTTACATTGTTGAACGTGCTTAAAGTTTTGCGTTTTAAAATTTCCTTGTTTCATGGTAGTTTATCCGCAAATTTCTACATAGTGTTGATATTACGTATAGGCCTAAGTACATTGCTTGGATTCACCGTCTACAGAATAATTCCGAACACAACCGAATTCCAAGTTGAGAGCGGAACATTCTCATGTGTTAGAATAAGGCTACCATCTTTCAAAATTCATAGTCAAGCGGTAAAATTTCCTGCTTCGTAATCGGAGGTCCTGTCATCAAATGACGGCTATCCTGCTGAGGTTCTTCATAGTGTTCTTCCACTCTTCCCAGGCAAATGCCCTACAGTAACTCAAATTAGGATAAGATTCCATTCTTCCACGTACTTTAAATACATTATTCTCTAATCATCCGTCTATTTGATGCTAAGTCTTAGCTACTGACACCGTCGATACATAAACCACAAATAAATAAATACACAAACATTTTTTTGGTAGCTTTGTCATGAACTTCATCTAAGCAGCCAGTAAACTTCTTCAGTGATAGATTGGATAGACGCCACTGTTTGTCTAAACCAACACTGACAGCAATAGGCGTAACAAAGCAGAGATGTACACAGAGGCAGAGAAAAGAATAATGATATATGATGCATTCACCTTCGCGTTCCATTAAAACAATACCAACTGCCGCTTGTACCCTTTCTTTCCCTTCAAACAAACGACGCTGAAAACTTTCAACACTAAAAAGAAGTGTTAAAGAAGAAGAAGGCTAAGAGGGGAAAGAGTAAAGAGAACCAGATATATATAAAAGGAAACAAGATACAAAAGCTGAAATACCACTAGAAAAGAAAAGGGGAACCACCATACCACCCCCTCCCCTTTTTTATGGATAGAAAAGGAAAGGTTATATTTGTGTAGTGGTAAAGAAGTTTCTGTATGATGGGTGAAGGTATGAGCTAACACAGAATTGTGAAGAATACACAAAAGGTGTGCAGCACTCTGCTCTGACACATCATTAATAACCCTGCAGTGCTTTATTGTGTGCCAGTGCCTCATTGTGCCATGTCACAGCCGGTCATTACACAAGGGGTTCATATAGCCTGGTTTCCTGTTCATTTCGTACTGTTTCTGACGAAGATGCGTCACAGTTAGTTACAGTAATCTCTGCTTCAAGCTTCAAATGTGCTTGCACAGACAAATTAGTAAATGTAATAGGCGCAGTGTAACAATTCTGCAGTCTTCTTTCTGTACTCGTATTTGTGCGCTCAAAAATACGTAAAATGTTTCCACTGTTATAAAATAAACACAAAATAAAGTAGCTCACACATTTGCACGCTTAAACGAAACTAGCAATTTCAGCACATAATGTGATAGAATCAGTTTTGGTTCAGCTAGTGTTTACACTGATCTACATCGTTAGTTACTTTTTCAAATGAAATTTAGAGTAAAATATAAATCTGGCTTACAATATAAATCTAAAAATTATTAATGACGTTAATCGCTTTCCATTCAATTGTCCAAACTTGCTCCGGGGTCGGCCAAATTCAGAGGTAACAGTGGTAAAGCGGTTGGAACTTAATGCTAGTTATTCTGTTCCACGCAATGCTGATATGCAAGCCTAACTACACTGCCACTCCCCCACATGTCGTCACGCTGTAGCCCTAAATTAACACGTGTTTAATACTGTTTTTATATTCCTCAGAAATGGACAGTATATAGTCCTATTTGTCATGAAATTAAGTTTGTGCTTTAAAGAATCTGAATGAATCCATATTAAGTACAATGTGACGCCACATACGAAGATGGAACTTACAGCGTCGAACGAAAAAACGAAACTGTGAATGCAAGAATGTGGTTTGTATTCTTAAGTTTAAAGACTGGTACACTCTTTTCGTAACACAATGTTTCCTTAGAGGCATGGCTGTGTACTTCACCGGTGTTTCCGAGTCACCTTCTCACCTGCGGTAAACAAACGAAACTATTCTGCTTCAGATTATCTCAAATAATAACTGTTCAACAATCAACTGCGCACAGCTATTAGCTTGGATGACGCTACACAGAAACAGACTTGTTAAGCCTGTAACGAAATTTTCACACCATGTTCCTTCATTCCAGATTTCTAGTGTGATACTTCTTCCACACAAGAGGAGACAATCATTTTACATGTGCATTACGAAGTGTGAACTTATTTTTTTTTCTAAGAGAAATTTAGTGTAAATGGAATTCATATACTTTTCATGAACAATTCAATTTTTTCGATTAATAATTAATAGATCAATAAAACATTCTCTACATTATATAGATCAAATCCAGCTGTCTTTTAGAGTCAGCAATGTATTTTACGAAAGAAGGGAAATTGTATTCCTAAAATTCTTGCTTCTATATGGTTTCCGGTGATCAAATATTCGTCTTTTGTCGTGCCACAATGCTTTGCATGGCTTCCGCGTTACACAGGCCTGTATCTCCCGCTATCAGGCTTATTTATCGTTATTCAACTTCAAAAGTTCTGTTCTGGTCCATTTTCCCTTATATTTTTCTTATTTGACTTTCTCATACAATTAATTTTTGATCTTCTTTCCTCAATTCCCCATTCTTCATCTGACTTCTGTCATTCACCACAGGAGGGCTAAGGACCGCGAAAACAGGGGAACTGAAACTGCAGTCGTAAGGATTTACTTCAGCTCTAAAGCAAAAAAGGAAACCTATTATTTTAAATCCTCAAACAGAACGGCATTTATTTTCAATAAATCTTAAGCCTGTCTAAGTACTTAATCCAACCATGTAATTTGTATTAAAAAGTACAAAAATTTTATAACGTATTCGAAGATTTGAAGGTTGTTTGACCGTGCATCTTCCTCACGAAATAAAGTGAAATGCCAACTTGATGCAACTAGGTAATTTTATTGATGTATTCTTAGCTCGACATGCTTCGGGTACATACGCCCATCATCAGGAGCATTGGATGTTGAGTTGCAGCATATGGATCTCTGCACCGAGTTTTTGGATGGGTGGTGGTCTTGAGAGCCACTGCGTAGGTCGTGTGTACGGTGCGGATGGTGCTGTGCGACTTCACCTACCTAGTTGCATCAAGTTGGCATTTCACTTTATTTCAGCATTCGAGGATCTCGCTTGGCATAAAATAATTATTATAAAAGCTAGTTTGGCACTAACGATGATAATATAATTGTTTTAACAGCATAATTTTACCACAGTTACCTATCGATTATTATAGTGCGGCTGTACAAATTTACCGGCATATCATAGAAAGAGTTTTCTGTAAAAAATACGGTAAATTCATAACTAAAAAGCATCATCCAGCACTCTTCCAAGATCAAAGAACTAACAATTGAAAATCAAATTTTATAAAAACTTTCATATTGGATATACGAGCAATACCAACCCTTAAAAAACTGAAGGTCTTGCACATAATTATTACAAATAGGCTAGAGTCTGGTAAATTTAACCCTACAAACCTAAGTGGATTCTATACGTGCCGCTGGGTGTAACAAACGAAAAACTGCCTTCTGCCTAACACTATGATTTTTGGTAATTCTTAAAATACACAGCAGTCTATGTGTGTGTATGTACGTATGTATATATATATATATATATGATACTCGAGCAGGAATTTAATAAAATAATGATAATACTAAAAATAACTATAAAAATTATAAAGTACGTAGGTATGCCCGTCTACTAAAACTATGACGTACATTGGTACACACACCTACAAAGATTATGATGTACAAAGTTATGACCACCTACAAAAATTATGGTGTACACATCAGTACGTCAAACTAATAAATTCATGGAGATAAAATATTTCCTTGAAGTTCTTAGGGCGGTAAACATTACAGCTATTGCCTTAAGAAAAATAACACAGCGCAGTTTAACAGATAAGCAAAGAAGTTTCCGTTAATCTCAACTCCGAGGAAGAAGGCATAAGTCTCCCCAAGACACTGCCCTCTTTGTGCCTAATTACCGGACCGGACGGCCGGACGGCCACCTACACAGTGTGACGATACCAGATGCTGTACAATACAATTGGACCTCCTGATGATGAGCACAAGAGTGCTCGAAACATGTAGAGGAATATAATAAACTTATTATAAAACAAGAATTTACGCATTAAGTTGGTTAATTGCTAAGATTATACTGAGATGCACGGTCAGCAAAACATCAAAATTACGTCTGTAAGTAACATTTTTATAGCATGTAACCCAGATTTTTTATAATAATAATAATAATAATAATAATATGAAACCATAAAACGCTTTATACTCTGAAATATCTCTGAGGTCATGAATACCTCAGACACGGTCAGAGGTATGCTGGCATAATACACTGACATAGTAAGAGTAGTAAAATTAATAGAAATGCTGCTCCGAAATAGAGGAATTATTTGCTATTCAAAGGTCAGTTGTCTGAAATTAGATAGTTGTTATTATGGTGTAACTACATCCTGTGTGTTAAACGTACCCACGACAAATGAATATCACGAAATAACATGAAATGGAATATAAAGGAACAAGGCGCTCGAATGATTGCTGTATTGGGCTAATTAAAGGGATATAAAACATAAGAGATCGCAGAGCAGGAACAGCGAGATACGAAGCGATGAGCTGTACGTACATTTAACAAGAGGTCCTGATTGATATAGGTGCTTCGCTTCACAATACATTCTGACTTAAGCTGTTGCATTTCTTGCAATGCTGGCGTTCAGTTCGATAGCAGAAGTCCTCTAAAAACGTGAGGTTGAATAAGGTTTTTAGATTCCCTAGGCAGTAAATATCGAAGATAATATTTGTCTGAAATATAACGCAGAGTAGATTTATTGGTAGCTACCTAAGTTAAGAAAAGACAAGTTGCTCCCTTCTGCAGGGTAGAAATGAAATGATTTCCATAAATAGTTTACAATAATAAAGCAGGTCACCACTGTGCTTGAAGTGGTTGTAGAAAGACACACGAATATAAGTCTTATTGTCCTTGTAAGCAGGAATCCACGGAATCATCTAACGAACTGAACGCAGTTGCTTCTATTGCGTATCCTGTCCATTTCAAGCGAGTTGCATGAATGCATTGGTCATTAGCCTAGTAGGGCTTAGTTCGCTTCGCCTTTTTGAAACCAAGGAGATATGTCTGCCTGTTGCACACCACAACAGTTATAACGACAGGATTTTCAAGCTGTCGAATGCATTAAAAATAACAATAGGACAAGAAGATTTGTTGTTTGCACGGTAAGAGGCGGCGGAACTTAAGAGAATCTCCATGATCCTTGTGGAAAAACGGTTGTAGTGCGAAGCCTTTTTGACGTCTGAAACTGTCAATGCCTTACCTATGAAGACAACTGTCTTCTGAGATGTAGCGTCCCATTGAATTGTAGATATATACTACCGACGTTTTAGAACAACCTGCTGCCTCCAACATTTTAACTAATGAGGGTTGTTTGACCGTGCATCTTCCTCATGAAATAATGTGAAATGCCGACTTGATGCAATAATGTAATTTTATTGATGTACTCTTAGCTCTACATGTTTCGGGCGTATGTGCCCGAAACATGTAGAGCTAAGAATACATCAATAAAATTACCTTGTTGCATCAAGTTGGTATTTCACATTATTTCATCTAAACTAATGTAGGAAAGAGCAGGTTGTATGTAATTAATGCACAATTCTGTCAGAATACAGAGTAGCACATTCCAGGTGTCAGCAATTTTTAAGGTCTATTTCATGTTCTCTCTCTTTTCGTATATTGAATTAATATTTTACAACAAAGAAGTGTATTTAGAGACTCTGTAAACTGCGAAGATTATGTGTAACATTGGCGAGATAATTCTAAACAGTAAAGAAACGAAAGAGGCTTCATCGGAACAAATCTGCCCTAATGCCACCACTATTTCTAACACAAATTCTGCACGGAACGGCTTGATATTTTACCTGAGCCTTCGAGGTAAGAGACAGGCAAACATTCGCCTCAGCTTAAAAAAAATAGCTTTAGATTTCAGTCAAACACAACAACGTTTATTTAGAAAAATATCAACTAATGTCAATTAAAGAGACCATCATCAGGCCATCATAAAAAAATTATTTTCCTTACATTATATTCTTTAGATGTTATCTGAAAACAAATAACATCTCAAGATTATATCAGGACTACTGTATTGACATACCTACTGTATTGACATAACTACTGTATTGACATACCTACTGTGTTGACATACCTACTGTATTGACATACCTACTGTATTGACATACCTACTGTATTGACATACCTACTGTATTGACATACCTACTGTATTGACATACCTACTCTATTGACATACCTACTGTATTGACATACCTACTGTATTGACATACCTACTGACATCTGTAAATTCGGCGAGCACGTCATGTCATCTTCAAAGTGTTTTGCACTTTGTGGCTGACATTTGTGACTCAATAATAAGTTCTTAAACAATAATAAATTTTAAATACATACAAATCCCATTTCAAACATTTTAAATAAACCTATAATTTTATAAACAATTTTGACACAATTACAGGCCAAAGTATTACCAACAAAATGATTTTATATAGTTTCATATAAACTATGTCAGTCATATGGTATCATATATCACGAGGTTAATTTGTACTCCGTTGCACTATGTTTTCAGAATTTTTGTAATGATGGCTTGATGATGGTTTCTTAGACCGAAACATGTTGACATGGATCCATATCACGAGCTTAATTTGTACTCCGTTGAACTATGTTTTCAGAATTTTTGTAATGATGGCTTGATGATTGTTTCTTAGGCCGAAACATGTTGATATTTTTCTAAATAAACGCAGCTGTGTTTGAGTGTAATAACGGTTTGATGTTAAGTACGTAAACACAAAGGGATGTCCTCTGTAACATTAATCGCCTCATCCCTTAAGGCACAGTGATAGATATAGGTACCAACTACTTCAACGTTACATGGAATTGACATAAACCGTCTATTCTGATCAGCCAGGTTAGCTTATCTTCAGCTTCTGTGGTATAAATCCAATGCCTAGTAACATCTTCACATTTGGAGAGCAAGAACCGGTTTTATGGTTAGAATGACTGCTCAGATGTACCGTATGGAATGACTCATGACTGAAATGAGTCAACTTTAATAATTTGTAAAAAGTAAGCCAGAACTTTGTCCGCGCAATGACGCATGAATTTTTCGGTCGCAGAAACTTCATACTATTGAGTTCGAATGCTGTTTGTGTTGTTGTGTGAACGTAGAAGATATAAAATGTGCTGATCCTCGTCACAGCAGTCCTGTCGAAGCTTTAAGGACTCGTAATATCAGAATTAATGAAGTATAATACACTAAAATAAATGGCAAGTTTGGGATAAAGGTATGTTATTGTAATTAAAGACAGACTGTTTTTTCACTGTTCCCTTTTGGTTAACAACCACAATGTTTCGGAATACTTCTCCGTTTCCTTCTTCTGGTAAATGTATAGGATTAAATGTATAAGATCTACTCTATCGGCCCTGTAGGCAGAGCTAATCTCCATCACCGGTCTGAAGGCGATGCCAAAATAATCAGTACGATTGGCCTTAATATGTCAGTTTGAATATGACATATACATTTTGCCTTCAGGGCCACAGTTGCATGTTAGCCTTAACTAAAAACAATTAATTCTTTTTTATTTAATATAATAACAACAACAAGTTTGGCGCCTCTGGTGAAGCAGAATGTTAACCATCAAGTTAAAAACTACTGTTACGTGATCTTACTCTGGACACTCACACTTTCACACGTACGCCTATTTACATCCTTCTTTTGTGGGACATAAAACTATTGGTTTCGAGCATGGGGACTCTTTCCTAAACGAAACGAGTTCTCAGACTCACAGTAGATAATAGTCATATTTCTAAGTTACATTAGTTGAGGAATAACATGTTGTTTTAAATTCTGGAAAGTTGTAAAAAAAGTAAAAGCAATCCCATGACAGACCTGGACAGGCCTTTAGGTTTCCAGGAGGTTGAGGCTCCCAGATTTCAAGACAATCGGCACATGAAGGTGGTAAGGTTTTCAGCCTTACGCACCAGCCGCCTTTACCCCCAGGAATTATTCCTGGTACTCATTTCTGTTAGAGGCTGAGTCGACCCCAGGGCCATAGTGCGGCCGGAAGGATTATGTCAATAAAAAATTCCAATGACACCTTCGGGAATCGAACCCGCGACCTCAGGAAAGTTGTGAAGACATTTGCATTTTATTCATCACATTAATAATAACTGAAAATTACAGAGGAAAGAAGGCGCGGGTTGGTGCAGCAAGATATGTTGCAAAATTCTGAAATTTCTCGGACTCATGGACCAATTGAAATAACTCTACGTCCCCTGTGGGTTTCCGACCCAAAGGTTGGTAACCATTGAAATGAAATTTGAAGAAGAAAGAATAATACAAAATATGCTACAGATAAAGGTACGTTGGTGCTAAAGCATGAGGTGTGTATGCTTATTACTCTAGTTTCAAGAGTTTGACAAAAATGTGAGATTTACGATCGTAGGAATACAAATAAACTTTCGAAAAACCTAGTCAATAATGTGACGTTTTTGCGTTTTGCTAATACGAGTACGAGGCATAAGCAAAATGGAGGTCAATATTATGAAATAAGTAAGAGTTAATACAGGAAGTTAGACTCCAGTTTGTTAACATGCTATTTGAAGCAGGCTAGGCAACGGGTGGAAAAGTAAGCTGAGCGCTGTCAGTCCTAACTACACGATCAGCCAACAAAATTACAAAAAAAAAAAGGAATAACTGCTTCTCAAATTTTGATGTTTTGCTGACCGTGCATCTCAGTATATTTATCTCAGTACTTATCCAACTTGATGCACAAAATTTTGTTTCACAATAAGTTTTATTTCACGCCTCTACATGTTTCGAGCACATGTGCTCGAAACATGTAGAGGCATAAAATAAAACTTAGTGTGAAACAAAATTTTGTGCATCAAGTTGGATAAATACTGAGATAAATGATTTCTCAGTTATGCATTTCGATGAGAACTAGTTGTTACATGGAAGACAAAAATTGCCTCTTCTTCTAACACCTACATTATTAGACTCAGTTAAAACTATTTCATCTCTGCGAAACTGTTAGGAGAGTAAGTAAATCCATAAGATGCAATACCATTAAATATATACCATGTACATAATCATAGTTAACTTCAGTGTACAAATTTTAATCCTCAATAGTACTTTAGTAGCTATAATTACCTTTTGGGTCAACTTTGTACATTCAGAATAGTGACCACACTTTCTTTTATTTATTTTACAATATAACAAGCGAGATGCATATTTCAGGATGAAATGAACTTCTGTTAAACCAAAATATAATTTAAGAAATTTAAATCAGATTAACCTGTCAATTAATATAACAATATCTGAATTACAATCAGAAGGTTCTACATAAAATTTGTATCGTTTACTTGCGCGTAGCTTCTGAAAGTCAAATTTTGTAATTTCAAGTTTTTTGTATATTTCAGCATTTATGACAAATATGTAACTGTTGACCGTGTTATTTCGCCGCATTTCCTCCGATTTCTAAGTGAGAAAAAACTGTTCTCACGACCACCTCAAAGTTTTTGCAATCAGACTGAAAAATTTCTAATAATGTTGTATAAGTAATTGGGTACCAAAATTTTTCATTCTATATCACAAAATTTGTATTTTACTATTGCATCATACTTCAATTCCATTAAATCCATTTGAATATTTCCGTCTGCTGTATCAGCATCAAACTTATATTTAGAACATGACAAGTTTAGTTTTACAAGGCTGAAGTACTGGACATCTTTTCTCGTAAACGTTCTTAAGTACATATCACACCACACTCTGTTGCCTTCTACAGAATGATAGAAATTCATTTCTGTTGTAATAATCACAAATATTGGCTCTTCATATTTGCCTTTAATCCTTATACTTTGTGGTGTTAATTAAATATAGTCAGAATCACGTTCTAACCAACTCTTTAAGATGCCGCTATAAAAGGACAATATTACGCCTCAAACCATAAAGTTTTTATTAAGACCGACCACAGTGCAAGTTATCCACATCTTTTTAAATCTTGTTACATCACGTTTAATTTTCACTGTCTTCTATATCTGACAGAAATGTCCTTCCATTCACGTCTTAGGCAGCTCATGCTATTAAAACAGATGACTGAAAGAGAGCTAAGTGCAATATGTGTATAAAGCAACAAGTCATACAGATGTCGATAATTGACATGATACAGGTAGAATGGTCATACATGTTCCATTAATGTTCCTACGTTGTACCCCGTTATTGTAAAACGAGTGTAAATTTTTCCTTTTCCAGTGCCATTCGTTTATTTAATGTCTTCTGTTTTCTTCATTAAGCTACGATCTTCATCCTCTTTCAAACACAATAAACATCATATGTACCAACAGATGTTGTGTTAAAAATACTGGCGATATAGTACAAAACAAATGTAACTGTGAGGCGTGTTTTGTGTGTGAGTGTGAGTGTGTGTGTGAGTGTGTGTGTGTGTGTGTGTGAGTGAGTGAGTGGGCGTGTGAGTGTGTGTGTGTGAGAGTGTGTGTGTGTG
>Ga0136643_10007948_pt1 | contig 15429 bp, 6 predicted proteins | sample TergutLab28metaG_FD_96883 | JGI IMG/M metagenome (GOLD analysis project Ga0136643, IMG submission 96883) | Labiotermes labralis P1 segment gut microbial communities from Petit-Saut dam, French Guiana - Lab288 P1 (version 3) (version 3) | ecosystem: Host-associated > Arthropoda: Insects >... | reverse complement strand
TGTTTGTGTGCTGTTTGTGTGTTGTGTGTTTGTGTGTGTGTGTGTGTGTTTGTGGTGTGTGTGTGTGTGTGTGTGTGTGTGTGTGTGTGTCCAATTTCAAAATTTTAGGAGATGAACCGTTTTTACAACACTTTTATGCACTGCAAATCATTTCATGTGAGCTCCATATTCTTCCACAGTTAAGTTATTAGGTTTTCGCAGCGGTTTAGCTGATGAATGTTTTCTCCTGAATTAAGAGGCAGCGTTACTGGGTAGTTAGTTCCCGACGTTCTGAGACCACAACTTCGTGTCGAAACGACGCAAAAAAATTACGCAATGACGTTGCGTCATATCGCACAAGAACTGGTAACTCGTTTACACACTGAAATATACACTTATTTAGTTATTTTCTGACTTCTTGGTTTCAAACTTCATATGTTACCCTGTAATTTGCAACAGACTTTAGAAATCTCAGAACAAATGAACGAAGAACAAAAGTGAGAGTTCTGGAATGATTAAGAAAATAAACTTGCCCCAAAATATATTCTGCGCATATGGAAATTTATATTTAGATCTGCTGGCGTAAAGTTGAGCTTTAGCCTAAACCATTGCCTTGACTGAATGTTCAGCTTTCTGTGTGTTCAGTACCACAAATACGTAATAATTTTAGTCTATGACATAAAATTTTTACAAACTTTTAACAAACCAAACTTAATTATCTCCAAACTCCCAATTTGTATGCCTGACCACTACACGCGACACAGATTAAGCAACAATTGCTGCCCATCCAGTGTGTTTATTACACCCCACACACGTCTCAGCTTTAGGAACCCACCTAAAAACATCACATGGCCGATCAACAAGTTAAAATGCACTGAATACATAAATTGCGCGGCACATGTACATTAACAAAGCAGCGGGTGTTTTGAAGTGACAGAACGTAGGCCTGGCAACCGGCAAGTAAAAAATCAATCAAGTCGTAATTTGGCTTTTATTAAACCGTGCTATATAACACCAACACAGTCGTGTCCGTCATTTCCAGCAGTCACTCATTCAGTCATTTGTCGAGGTCCTTTAAAACGTCTTTACTCAGTGAACTAATTAAAATAAACGATATATACCGATGATTCACAACCTGTGGATAAAAACTCTCCAAGGACGTTAACGGGTTATTCGAAATGGATCGCGGTGTTACTCTAGGAGCTCCAGGAATATGCACAGCTTCCCAGTAAGTCTTCATCCTACAGCTACAGTATCGTCTGTGTGGTGCACAAAATGTGACTTCATACGGGGCAGAGTAATTTTTAAAGCCCATTTTCTTACTTAACGAAGCCTGACATAGAACAATTAGCACTTGGCGGTCCGCACAGTGTCCTGAATATGTGCAGCAGTTCAAATACTCCAACAGATTGGGAACCGCCCTTGTGTACGGCACATTTCAAGTCAGATTTCTGCCCCTTATCTCGCACAAAAATTCGCTCCAAATTTTGCATTCGCTTCAAACTCAAGTAAACACTTGGCTGAATAAAAATTCGAAATTGGGGCTTCGTTAAAAATAATAAGAAAATACAGACTTTTTAAATGGCGAAGATTTAAACAGGAAAAAAATTATTTCTAGGCATAAATCTTAAAAACCGTTCTGTTCTACAGCGACGAACAGCTTGGAACAGTTCATTTTACATTTAAATCGTGCATCTCTGTAGCACATCAAGCAAAATCAAAATATATCGCGTGAGGTTTCCTGTTTCACTCTGCTTGACACTTTTATGCCAGTTTAATTCAATTTTAATTTGTATTTCTTCCCAGTAAAACGTGTCTCTCAACGGCAGAATTTGAGTACCTAAAATATTTGTGATCGTTGACTTGCAAAGGTTATTCATGTGTAGTATACTTCGTACGTACGGAGAACGAAACCTAACTATATCTTAGGGGCAAGGGACCAAAAATTTTTTCCCTTTCCATAAAAGTTCCTTATAATACATACATATGAAATTGGTTTCCCCAGGACAATAAAAATTTTCCGCCAAATACAGGATTCTTTTATGTCCAAGTTTTGCTTAAGACAGGTTTCACAGTATAAAATTTCAGGTGTGTAATTCCAGTAATACGTTGCTTATTCTCTTTCAACCGAAAAAAAAAGCTGTAAATTTTTCGACAGTATTCTACCAGACACAATTTGATAACGCCGGTCAGTGTCACCAGTGCCACTCCCCCTCACAAGTCCGTTATGTACAGAAATAAAGACTAGGCAGGTTTCGCCCCCTAGTACCATAATGTCCGTACATTTCGTCACATTCGGTCATATGCTTACACAATTGACCTAAGGATACAGACATCAAACAGTGTGCTGATCCTGTAGGCCTACTGTTTTCTTTAAGGAATGAAAATGGGCTAAAACTAAACTAAGTACAAATTCTTATTGTCTTTTGAGTTACGGCACCGTGCCGTTTGGTATGTAGTTATGGCACCGTGTCGTTTCGTACGTAGTTATGGCACCGTGTCGTTTGGTATGTAGTTATGGCACCGTGTCGTTTGATATGTAGTTACGGCACCGTGCCGTTTGGTATGTAGTTATGGCACCGTGTCGTTTGGTATGTAGTTACGGCACCGTGACGTTTGGTATGTAGTTATGGCACCGTGTCCTTTCGTATGTAGTTATGGCACCGTACCGTTTGTTATGTAGTTATGACACCGTCTCGTTTGGTGTGTAGTTATGGCACCGTACCGTTTGGTATGTATTTATGGCACCATGTAGTTTGGTATGTTGTTATGGCACCGTGTCGTTTGATGTGTAGTTACGGCACCGTACCGTTTGGTACGTAGTTATGGCACCGTGTCGTTTGGTATGTAGTTATGGCACCGTGTCGTTTGGTGTGTAGTTATGGCACCGTACCGTTTGTTATGTAGTTATGACACCGTCTCGTTCAGTATGTAGTTATGGCACCGTGCCGTTTGGTATGTAGTTATGGCACCGTGTCGTTTGGTGTGTAGTTACGGCACCGTGCCGTTTGGTATGTAGTTACGGCACCGTGCCGTTTGGTATGTAGTTATGGCACCGTGCCGTTTGGTATGTAGTTATCAACATTCCGAGATAAACTGCTACTCCCTTTATCAGATATGAAGGAAGCAGCTTTTTCCTAAAATTTTGTAAGCACTGGTCACAGTATGTGACGTCATAAACCGGAAGATTCCAGTCTCACTGGTCGCTATCGTGAGTAGCCCAGATATCATACAGAAGAAGAATATTACCAAGTAAATATTATAGATTACTATCGTACATACAAAGAATATTTGGCAACAAATATCACGGATAAATTCCGTATGGATAAATAATATTCGACCGACAAAAATACAAATAAATTTAGTACAGACAAATAATATTAAAAAAATAAATATCACAAATAAATAATATACAGACAAGTAACTATAGGCAAACAAATTTCACAGACAGATATCATACGGACAAATAATATAAGACATACAGCTATCACAGATAAATATTGCAGAGAAAAATAATATTAGACAAACAGATAAATATCTTTAGTCTACAAATATAAAAAAATATCAAAATAAGTACCTTGCCAAAAAATCACAAGGAAATTGCCTACAGATAAATAATATTCAACAAGCTAGTATCACAGAAAAATATCGTACACACGATATTAAACAAACAAATATAGCAGATAAATATAATACAGACAAATAATATTGGAGAAACAAATATCACCGATAAACATCGTACTGAAAATCAATATACGGAAAAGTGACAGTTCATCGTAACAAAGAGAAACAAATTTGTGCTTTAAAACTGCGAATATTTTCACACTTTGGCGTCATTTATATAATGTAGTATTATTAACAGCATCTCATTTTTTGGCGTGATGCAATTTACAGTTACAAAGGATTTTAATTACTAGTTTACACTACGCTATTCTAAGTTTCTGTTACATGTCACTGTAAGAACTTCATAGGTATTTGTCCGCTGTGTAATAATCTAGAATCAGAATAATACCAGTTGCCACGTTGTGTGAAAAATAAACATTATGTACTTTCCATAAACCAACACTTTTGAATTATTTTATCCATATAAATAAATTCAAATTTAAGTGCTAAATTCAAGATTTCTTTTTTACTTCAACTGTTGGCAGTACTTTAGTGGTACTGTTAGTGTTATCATTTAACCGCAGGAGCTTGCAAAATATGACGATCACGACACATTCAGTTGCGTGTTTCACGATCTTCTGTCAATTACTATCTGCTGTACTTCAATCAGGACAAGAAACAAGCAGCTTATTAAGAGAATTCTAAAGGCAGGGCCTTTAAAACACGTACTGAATGTTTTGTGTATTTTAATTTGCTGGAACACTTGGTCACACATATTAAAAATATAATTTTATTCTAACCCAATTTCTAACAACCCAAGTTATTCCACTTTCTTACTATTTGTTGTCTATACGTAGCAGCTTGATATAACTCTTACTCTTTTCCAACTTACTAAAACTTCTGCTATTTCATATTCACTATACTCTTACAAGTCAAGAACCAAACCTATGTCCATCACTGTCCGTCACTGTCCATCACTACTGCTGATCAAATCGGAACGCCCAATCTAATGTCACTACTGCCTGTCGATCTCATGTCACTGCTCACATTTTTGTTACTCACCGTCAGAAATTAAAATTGAGGGTCTGGAATGTGTCGTAATTGTCTGATTTTCATATTGCGTTCCGTGAAGAGTGTTTGTCTGGTTCAAAAGTCTATATGAGGGCACCCCAAAACCCACACAGCAAAATATTCACACGCATTTTCAAGATTTATCAAATCTATAGATTTCAATAAACTGCAATAATATATGTAATGGCTCTCAATTGTACATACCGGGATACACAAAATACAATGCTTAATTTCGATAAGTTTATATAAGCATGTTTTAGTGATAGATTACTAGAACTAAAGACACTAACTCAAGCAAACTGGGAAGACAAAATAATTTCGAACACAAACATTGTAACTACATTATTTAATAAGTATCAATATCTATGTAGAGCAGGCAATTGTTAGATAAATCAATTATTAAGTTTACAAGTGCTTTTCTCTAAACAATTATGTACTTTAATATAAGAAAGCCAAAACATATAGTATTACTGTGTAATGAAGCATGTTGTTAATACAAACTGTAAAAAAAAACCACACACACACGCAATATATATATATATATCATTGTGATTTCAAGCCTGCTTTACCATATTTAACAATGAAGGTAGCCTAAGAGTTCAAACAAAGATTTAATTTGGGCTTTAAATTCTTAAATTTCCTATGCTTTATGTGTTTTATAGCATCGATGCTAATATTTTAAAATTCTTCATACACAGTTTACCACTAAATTTTCTTCGCCTTCCCAAGACATATTTTTGGGGCATAAAATATAAATGTACTATATATCATATTATGATAAATATCACGCGGATAGAAACTAGAGACTAGCCTAGTCAAGTATTCTCGACTTGTAACTAAAAAATTCTTAGGTCAATTTTGGTGACATAAGGCACCAAAAAGACTACGGCACAAGTGATTAGCACCCATGGAGGCAGCCCAAGCAGGGCGGCCAAGGGTGCACACCTTTTTATCCCCTTTCAAACCAAGGACCATCTGATACACAATGTGACATTTCAAGCAACACTTGCCACTAGAATGTAATGAATTATAATACTTAGTAAACTTATAAGTTTAATTATAGTGTTTATAAAATATTCACTGCAAGCGTATTATCGACACAGTTTGTAGGGTGACTTACCAGAATGCACTTTATTAATTATTTTTAAAATATGTGTAGTGAAATAAAAAAGAGACCGGTCATTACTATAACAAACATAACATCACTATGTTTAGGTTTATATGCATTTTTAATACGCAAACTGCATAGTTTCTTTGCTATTGTAATTGGCGGCCTGCAGATAGTTTCACGTTTCAGTTAGGAACACGAAAGAAAGGAAACTGTCCTACGTTTATCATTAAGCTTAGGATTAGGCCTATATGAAATTTTCAATAAGTAGAATTCATATAATCGTAAGCCTAAACATTACTTTCAGTTTCACTTACACATTACGTGTAATGCACATTCGTGTAAATAATTCACCGCTGAAATTCATCAAGAAGTACCAATAATGAATGCGCTTTTTTGTACATTCACATAACCTACATCGTCCGTATTTTTTTCATTGCATTTTCGCAAGCCTGTAATATTACATTTTTCTGTTCCAACATCAAAGTCACAATTCATCATATGCTACTGTATTCTTCAACCAGGCCATCCCAACATCGTCAGTAAGAAGTTATTCGTCTCTGTAATTCAGTGCATTGCTACTTGTGACTCTTCTGCAAAGAAAGAAACATGGCCACTTCTATCGACTAAGTCTGCTCTTACCTCCTCTCTCCACTTTTACTTGAGGTTGGCCTGTATTGTTGGTGTGAGAACAAAGCTGACAGTTGCATGTCAGCAGCAGCCATGCACCTCTGCACTGCCTTGTGCAAATTTTGGTACTGACGCCTGAGCAGCTTTCAGCTCTAAATTCATTCAATTATAACCGTCGCTGAGACTCAACGTTGATCGCGCTTTGCAAAGCAGCAGGATTGCTCCAGCGTTTCATGGAAGGCTCATCTTTGTCTGCAGTCACCAATAGATCATACATCCACAAAAAGATTTTGGGGGTGCACACACTGTGCCACACCCCACAATGGTGCTTTCACTAAACTGGTATCGCAGCTGCAGTACTACAGTGGTGTTTGACCCCACCCAAAAGCTACGCCCTTGTTCATCTCTGCAGTGCATAATGATGCGTGCACGATGCACGTGGGGTGAAACTGGTTACAGCATCACAGCAGCCATCAAAAATTTTGTCTAAATTGGATTGTTCTGCAGGACCACAGTTCAGCTGAATACTGTGAACTGGAGAACAACTTCAGCTAAGCAATACCTTCGAACAAAACTGAAGTATTTCTCAGGTAAATTCTAATACAAAATGAAGTAACTAGTGAAAGATGCATGATATATCCAAAAATATAATTACTGCATTCCGACTAACTTATGGTACAAATGCTTGCCAAGAGAAAAACCAATATACAAATAAAGCACGCTAAATTAAGTCAAAAATTAAAGTAATCGAGTAATATTTTATGCAGTACGAAAAATATGATAGAGATAAAAATAATCTCGTAATTTTGTCGTAAAAGCAACTGTAACGTACCAGCAAGCAACACGTTACAGCAACAGATAATTGTAGGTTACAAGACTGAAGGTTCTTACAGTGGCAACTTTTGTGATGACGCAGTTTGGTGCACTAGAAATTGACAGACTGTCAGGAACACTTGCTATGCCCATCTAAAAGGCAGAAGAACAAACTTCTTCTCCTCTGAAGGTAGAGGCAGAAAATTCCTACAAAACGCCTTAAATTTCTACAGAACTGCATGTCGTCGTCTTCGTCACTGTGCAGAAAATAATCTTATTAATTGGAGCTTTCGAAAGTGGTAGAAAAAATTCGCTGAGCACGAGATTACGACAGGGTTAAGATTATGGAATTTGAGTTCGTCTTCGTTTTATATTCTAAATGAAAATTATTGCTATTAAAGTGCTCCTTATTTTGGCGAAAAAAATTAAAATGATTTACAAATTTTTTAATATAAGCTATATTACAGCTGGCCAGTTTTATGTTTATTTTACTTGCAAATATAAAATTATGAGTGGAACGAGTTATACAACAGGGTGCTTCAAAGTCTTGCTGCTTAATTATGCATTTCATTGAAAATGATCTGACGTACTAACCCTTAGAAGATTAAAATTAATTCGCATTAGGCAGAGAGATTTTACTGCTTCTTCACAGACAACATGGTGTCTTACTATTAGACAGATCGGCCGTTGAATGTTCTATAAGGAAATAATGGTTGTTAAACTATGTCACACCAAACACATGATTACACACAGTCAGCAAAATGTGAATCATTTATTGTTACACCTGGCGGTGCGTACAGTAACAGGTATGACTGAAATGGTGCAGTTACACACACCTCGCACGCTCGGGGTAAAAGAACGGTTTTCGGGATTAGGAAAGGAATTATAAAAACGATAGGTTACTTATAAACTAAGATGCCGCTCACAAGTGAAGAAATCGCTAACCAAACACAAGACAAAGCTTTGCAGACAGTCGACTTCATCCTTAACCTTTGTTGAAGAAGCTTTAACTACAGAGAATTTGTGCCTACGAAAGACAGCCTTTCATCAGAAGGTAATAAACTCAATGCATTCACAGATTTTATAAAACCAAAAGATTTTGTTTCATGTTCGGAAGAGCTCTTCATTTAGTCGCTATTATAAGCCACTTGCTTTAAGTCTCAATATTTATATTCTGTTGCACAAAAACTCTTACAATATTATCTAAGCATCTAAGCCTAGGCCTTGCCTTCAAGTTTCCTGATTTGAATTCCGTTACCAGTTCTCATCTTACCCTGCGTTCTACACGCTCCGTTTACCTGATGCTGCTTGATCTTGTCACCCTAATATACTTGCGTGATGAGGATAAATTGCTATAAAAATTGCAGTCACAAATTACTGCGGAAAATGAATTATTTTGTGTAAACAACAGTCAAAAATTGAACAAGCTCTGAGAAATTATAATTTTGAATTCACAGCATAGAATTTTATTTTAATAAACCCACACTTTAAATACTGCGCCATTTATATTATCTAAACTGTTCGTCAGTAGGTACTGTTACTGACTGCACACAGTTATCTTGCCTCGTGTTTCTTTTGCTTTTCTTCCCTCTTCAAGCGTTCTCGAAATAGTTTAATTGTAAAACATTCTAATATTGACAAGTAAATAATTCCAGGCCATGGAAATGTAAATGCATAAATATTTGTAACAACTGTCCCAACAAACGTCAGTCGTGCATCCAGTTGTGAAAGTTATAAAGTAAAATGAATAAATACATCGTCAATTTCATCTGTTATATATAAGGTTATTTATTGTGTTTTTGCACTACGTGTTTCGGCCTCGTTTGCTCATCATCAGGTATATCTCATACACACACAAAAAAAAATATTGGAGAAAGGAAAATTACAACCATAAAATGTTTAATGTTAGAATAAGATGTTATTCTTCACAACTGAAGTGGGTTTCGTAAAACTCAAGATTCAATCTTATATCTAATGCAGGTACTATAAAGGCATAGAGAAGGTCATATTTTGAAAATCGACGCGCTAGTCGCTATCCATGAACATTCTAACGACAGACAGCAGTACACACGGAATCGTAAGTGTAAAACTGTTTCGTCCTCAGTTCTTCAGATCTGATTTACTAGCAACAAGGTGTTGAAATTTCAGTGGGATCTTGTCAAAATTAACTTATTCAAAAATTGACTTGGAAGTCTGAGGAAAGACAGCAATATTTAGATAATACTATTAGATACAATTAATTTCACCTGATTGAATAGCAGCACTGATTGGTTCTGTAAACTACAAAATTCTTTAGCGTCATTGGATACTGGAATACCGAGTCAGGCACAACTTTACCTGCTACAGTCTTCTTTCTCCATGTGTACTACTTTTACTTATACTTCTTTACACGGATAAATATAAAGACCTACACACACATATAATGAAACGTGGGCCTACATAACGGCATAATATAACGCCATATTTAATTTTTATGACCTAAAATAATCAACAATTATTTACATAATTTTAAATTTAATTTCCAACTTAATTCTCTCAGTCTTACGACAAATCCTGTTGCATGCACACATTACAAAATTCACTCAACAAACCAACACATTTCGGCAAAACTGCGCCTTCTTCAGGCGGAGTTTACATAAATTAAAAGTTTCAGCCTATTTGTTTCACATTATAAAGGGCCACAACACAATTAAATTTAAAGTGCCCATGTTATTACAGGTAAAGTGAAAACCTACAACTTTTATAGTGCAAACAATGACGACCGACAACGAGCACTTTAACCAACGTTATATACTTACCAACATTTATCCAAATGCCAACTTCAGGAGTATAAATGTGGTCCACGTTGTGATATTTTTATAATTTTAAAACAAAAACACACTTTAACATAATTTGTAAAGTGCAACATGACGCAAAAATATTTAATCTCAAAGTTCCTTGGTGGTAAATATGAATTCTCCTACCTTGTGTTCCGGATCGTGGATCCAAGTTGCCACTGTCTTTGTTGACAAACCTGCACTTCGACATGGAGAAGTTTTCAATGATTTTCGCCTTACAGAAAGTATAAGCTAAAGGTATTTCAAAGAACAAGTTTGCAGAGATAACAGGCTAGTAAATGTCTATATAACAATGTGTTTCTATAATTTATAATCTCCCTTATTCAAAACTCAGCTCAGCTTCTCCATAAACTGAAAGGCTGGAAGACCCAATAATTATCAGCTGTTTTGGTGAAGATCCAAATCTTCCGTTGCATCGACTTGTCTTGGATCTTTAGCTGATACCTATAGGTCCTGAAGCACTCATGGCGGTGACGAAGAGTTTATTTTCTGAAGGGATGTGACGCCGTGAATTCTGGTTAGGAATCTTCATTTTATCTCAGGGTGCAAACACGTTCTACCAGAGCTTTTGCAACCCAATCTAACCTAACACAACCTAACAAACTGCTGTTCTAAAAATACAAGAATTTTGCGACCAAAACATGTAGCTGATTTTTTAAAAACCTGCACTTTCAGTTCGTCGTAAACACAACTGCGATGTCTCACTTTACAAAACACATTTGTTTTGTCACATTCAAATCGCTATAAGTTAGCCCACAACGTAACCTCTAAGACGCAAATTAGTTTTCACTACGTCATATCACGGAATCCGTGATTTCAGTTTAGCCTGTCAGTTATTCTGTCCTACTTGCAGGTTCTTATTGTTAACATAGGTCAAAGGGCTTTGTACTCGTAGTATGACGAATTCTAAGAAGTAAAATTTTCTAATAGACTTACAAGGGTAGATAATTTCTGTAATTCTTAAAATAATGAAAAATTAATCAAATGGGAAAAAAACCTTTTATGTTAATTGCCTTTTATTAAATCCTTTCTTTTGCGCCGAATTGCGATACCTCAGTTGGTGAAGGAAGTTGGTCTACCAGCCACAGTGCATTTTCCGTCACGTGCGGACAGTTTCGCTGCCGACAGCCACGCAAATTTAATAAGTTCCACAGCTTTTGTCCCGGTTGATAAACCGATCGGAACGTAAGACCAGTCACTCAGTTCCACACAGTGACAAGGATGAAAATTCTGGATCTTTACTTCCACTTCATACATCGCTGTGACGTTATAAGTTGTCAGTAGTGAAAATTATTCTGTAGCTCTTAGGCTTTGTTCAGCAGGCCTGCGTTCAACTGTTCGACTGAGTCTACTTACTCTACGTATAATATGTTGAAACAATGATAAAAAGAACTAATAGCCTACATTATGTGTATATCCTGCTGTTAAGTCCACTGATCTTTGTGCATCACTGATTATTACAGCTATTACTGTTGCTTGTTAAGTTTTCTCAAGATTTCCCGGACTAACCTCCTTCATTTTATGTTCTATTGCTTCACAAAAATAGCCAAACCTTTCTTAAGCCTACCAATACCTTAACTGGTGTAACAGATAAAACTTATGGGTAATAAAACAATATTATGGGAGTTTCGAAAGAAAATTTATCATAAAACGAAAATCATAGAAATGAGTCTTTGTAAAACACGCTAAAGCCAAAGATTTATTAAACAGTTTTTCCTATTGCTTACGTTTATTCAGTTAATTATTAACAGTTAATATTATTTTGCATAAATGAAAATACAAACATTCCCAAACTTATCTATGATTTCAGTGTCAAATTTTACTGTTTCTTCTCTGGACTTGGGATATGTAAATGGCGAATTATGGTACAAAAATGCTGTTAACTCTTTAAATGGCTCTAAATAACAAGGATACCACCTCAGTGAGGTTAAACATTGACGACTGCATCTTCACAGTAGAATCTTCATCGGAAAAACTGACAAAAATAATGCGTAAACAAAATACGTACTGAGAGGACGCCTGGAAAACAAAAGGCAAAACGTTATATATATATATATATATATATATATATTTTAAAAACAAATTAATTTACCAAAATCTACAGTCATCAACTAAAATACTTTCTTTTTATGCTTTATGCATAACAACAATTTTATACAAAATTAGAAGAAATTTTTAAACAGTTGCTTTATGAAATTCAAGTGACCATTTCAGTTCTAAAAAGGTTCGTGCATTACGGCAGGTACACCATAAAGACCAACGTCATTGTTTCTACTTGTAGATCTACATGCTGTTTGTAGCACTGCAACACAGCTAAACTACTGAGTTTATAAATAGTGAAAAGACAAGAAAGGAAAAAAATACAAAGAAATGCTATCCATTAAAACAAGACATTAAGCTGGATATTCTCTACACGATTGTCACAATAGTGAATACATTATGATATTGCACTGGGGATTGGCGTTTGTCTGAGGTACATTTTTATACACGAGAGATTTCAAAGGTTACATCCAATTCCGTTATCACTTAATATTTTTCTTAAATGATGAATTCTGGAAGGACATGAGCGTTGCACCTCAGATAAATGACAAATTCCAAAGGAATATTTTGATGTATAATAAGACAATGACTTATAAATATCCATAGCGGTGCACAATGAAGAAGCTTGCAGTTAGAAAAGTTATATTCTGAAAAATGTTTAATCAACTGATGGAAATAGCAAACGAGAAATGCTACAGTATAAATTAAAATAAACGTCTCCCGCCGCCATGCTTAGATTTTTTAAAACAAAATCTGAAAACCTACCTCAAATGTATATGTATATATACATATATACATTTACACAAATCACAAAATTTTTACTAAAATCTTAGTAGTAAAATAATTTAAAATTGGCTTGTTGTTTCAAAGTTGAAATAAAAGCCTCCACTGAATTTCCTTCCAATAGCAGTACACTTCCTGTGTCTGTGATGTTCATTTAGCTAAACAACATACACAAAACTCGTTTACGATAAAAACTTAAAAATCAAATTACGGCTTCCTTGGTGTCGTAGCAAGAAATTGTGTATTTGAAAGAATTCATCTGGTTGCTAAACTCCCAGACGGTAAAACAGCAAGCAAACCCCGCTGACAATATTATACTACATCAAAATAGCGATTTTTTCGCCTAATAGCCAGAATTAAAGAATTACAACAACAACCGGCAAATCAACAAGTAATATCAGTCATAAATGATTCCGAAAATGTAATTTCTTATAAATATTTATTAGATAATTGTTTCTTCTTAGCTGAGAGTCAAAGACATCGCTGCATAGATCGTTATGGTGACGAATGTACTGTATCAACTTTGCTTATCCCTACATTTCATAAAACCCGTTTGATTTTGTGGGCTGGCATGAAGCACCGTCACTGAAAGGGAAGTATTGCACTGTTTTACGAGGTGCTCCAAATGTTTTGTAAATATATCTAAAAAAAAATCGGAAGTAACTTCTACCATCTGTGACACACAGTGCTCTGTTCTGATACCTCAGACTTTCGAGCAGTTCTCCAGCAGTACAGAGTTCACAGAACATATCTAACAATTTTCGGCAAAAATGTAAAGATATTGTAATCTTAAAGTAACAAAGAGTCTCAGATTATAGAACAGTCAAGATACCGTGCAGATACACGTGCATTCCGAATACATTTTCACACTGACAATTTCGACCCTGAAAATGAAGGAAGAACGTAACGCTGTAACATATAAGGCACAGCCCACTTAGACCAAGTGCCACTGCAGAATAATATTAAAAATAACTTATTATATCCCAGATCACGGTGAAAACTTAAAGCCATAACAAATATTGTCTTAAGGTGAGACATTCCGACGCAACGTGTAAGTAAACAGAAGAAAAAACACGCAATATGTTTTGGGTGTGTGTTACTTTCTAGTAATGTTTTTGCACATGTGCTTGATGATGTGTTACGAATAAGCAGAAACGTGACGTACTCTAGGCAATAAAAGTGCTTTTCTTCCAAAATGGAGTTGTGATTGACGACACTTATTCTATTGTTTAATCAGTTTTGCCTTTAAATTCCGTGTCATGGGAAAAAATAAATAAATCCTACTAGATTTCTTGTAAAGCAGGGGAGCCTAACAGACGAAACTGTGTGTAGAGCTACAGTACGAGACACAGAAATGTTGTGAATTGCCAAATACATCCCAGCATCCCTCAGCAACCTCGTGTTCCTGTTGATAAACCGCGGTGTCGCCCACAACTAACCTGCAACATTCTCTCACCTGTCCCACACCAAACGTCATCTAAGTACAGAGTGTTTCTCTTTTTTCCCTCTCCAGGTCACCAAGGCCTGGCACATAAAGAATCAGTTAGTGAACTTTCCATAAAGTCGTATTAAGCACAGCGATTTTCAGAAGTTTATGATATACAGAAGACAAAATAAAATATCCATTTCACCACCTTGTTTTGGAGAAACCGATTAAGTGGTTCTGTTTCACTTGTCGTTTTCCAAAAGCAAGTAGTTTTGAGTTTCGTCTTTACAAGAGGGAAGGACTGTGCATTCTTGCTATTTGCTTAAGTCTCTTGCTTGAGACTACAAGTGTGCGCCGCAGTACGACCTTTCGGTCAACGACGGATCGCATATACGACGGCTGTCACATAAGATTTTAATATTATAATATGTTATTATAATACAATTGCTTACAGTATTCAGTACAGTAACATGCTGTACGGGTTTGTAGCCTAGGAGCAATAGGCTGTATCATATAGCCTAGGTGTGTAGTAGGCTATACTGTACTGTCTGGGTTTGTGTAAGTACACGTTCGCACAACGACGCATTTCTCAGAATGAATCCCCGCTGTTAAGTGTCGCATATATGTATTCCCATCTAAGAGAGAACAGTTAAAAGGAATAGAGAAAAGTGTCCTCTGAGAAATGATATAATCCTTCCTCTTCACAAACAGACAATGATGAAACCAAACAATTTGTGTTGATACAGACAAAAAAATATAGAAAATATCAGTAGGAAAGTCTAAAATGGAAACTGAAACTTGAATATAGCTGTTGCATGTAAAATGCTGTAATAATATGAAAATCCATTGTAAAGGAACAGTTTTGTGAAACTGAGTAGATTCGTCTAGTTTAAGACGTATTACAGAAGCGGCCCATCTTGAACAGAAAAAATTTCTGGACTGGTTGAGCGAAGAGACATTCCTACTGCTTAGTTACTTGCCACTGATCGCGGTCTGTCATACAGGCCTCAAAAGGTACACCGTCATTATGAATATTCCTCAAAACCAAATACTTCATGGTTAATTCCTAGGCGCTAACATATCAAAAAAAAAAAAAAAGACAAAAAAAAATAAAAATAAAAAAAAAGAAAAAAAATCAG
>Ga0136643_10007947_pt1 | contig 15429 bp, 12 predicted proteins | sample TergutLab28metaG_FD_96883 | JGI IMG/M metagenome (GOLD analysis project Ga0136643, IMG submission 96883) | Labiotermes labralis P1 segment gut microbial communities from Petit-Saut dam, French Guiana - Lab288 P1 (version 3) (version 3) | ecosystem: Host-associated > Arthropoda: Insects >... | reverse complement strand
TTTTTGCTGTTTTCGATTTTTTTTTTGTGTGCAGTTCTGTTCTTTTTGAGATTTGGCTTTTTCTTTTTTCTTTTTTGTTTTTGCTCTGGGTGGGGTGGGGGGGGGGGGGGGGGGAACCGAAACGACCCGAAATTTCGTTTATTCCCCCTCCGGAATGATGAAAACTGTGCGTGACGTCACTGCCGGTTCGACAATTAGAAAATTGAAGGCCTCATTATTTTTGTTGGACAGAGTGTACGTATTGATTGCATCTGAGTTTTAGCCAATTTAAAAACCAAAAGGTCAATTATCGTGTGCCATTAGCGTGTCCTAAAGCTTTTCGTTGTTAAATATGGAGCCCTTCATATTCGAGATGTAGATTCGAAATGTGTCAGATGTAATATAATGATTAATGAAAGAACGTATATCATGAGAGTCCAAATATAAGGCGGCGCCCCCCCCCCTCCCCTGCACGAAGAGAGCTGAAAAGGAAGCAGGGGGTCGCCTTATAAAACGAGGCCTTACGGCACTTCTCAGTAGCACGTGAGGGCCACGCCATTTGTTAGTGCCAAGTGACTATCGGTGTTCTTTGTCACTCAATGTAAGGTCTTGATTTGGCACCTACCGTGCATCGTTTTCAATGTCACTTTTTATTAGAATCAACTTTTTGTGCACTATATTGTATCTTTTAAGTCACATACTAATTTTCACACCGACACATTTCGGCATCCATTGATGCCGTCGTCAAGGATTTCAGTCTTACTGTGGTCTCTTCTTAAGACATCCGAATGGTGAAAATGAAATCGCCATTTGGAGGTGTTGAGAACAGACTGCAGTTAAGACTGACATCCCTGAAGATAGCATCAGTGGATTTCGAAAGGCGATGGAGTGAAAAATAGTGTGTGATTTAGTGCACACTGTATAAAAGTAGTGCATAAAGAGTTGGTGTTAATAAACTGTGTCAAAATTTTAATATCAGTTCATCTGCCTTTCTGCGACTTAATTAAAATTTTCATTCTTATATTAAATATCGTGCTTTTTTTCTTCAAGTACTCCAGTGAGACAGAGGGAGCTGCATTAAAGTGTTGCTGCTCATACGGTAAGTCGTGTTTGGTGGTAAAACCTGGTTGTCGCCCCCCCCCCCCTTCCCCGAATATTCCTTTATGGTTCACAGGTACGACTTTACTTTACTTTACTTCAATTACGTTACTTCACTTCGCTGTACGTCACTTTACTTCACTGTACTTCACTCTACCTCATTTTACTTCACTTCACTTCTCTTTACTTCACTTTGTCACTTTACTTCACTTTACTTCACTTTGCTTCAATTTATGCAACTTTATTTTACTTCAATTCACTTTACTTTACTTCACTTCATGTCACTTTACTTTACTTTACGGTCTGTGTCACATTTCGCAGCTTACAGTCTCTGTACTCCGCACATTGTCACCTTATTCCTTTCTTTGCCCAGTTTCGCTAGTCAACATGTTGGATTTCTTTTGGACGCCTACCTTTGTTGCATTACGTTTGTCTCGTCTGTAGATGGTCAGGTTGCTTGTTTACTGGAAACATGACCCTGTCTCCTAACAACCCCAGTCCAACATCCAAATGTTTGTTAACAAGGCCAGCCTTCTGTTTCACGAAGCATTCACTGTACCCCCATAATGATCACCAAGCCCCTGTCTCTGTGTCTAGCAACTACTCCTACGGCTGGGCGGTGCGTGTAGCCTCGTCACAGGCGAAATAATGTCTCAAGCACCTAACAGCTTAGTTTGCTCAAAAGCTGAACGTATCAGGCGGTGTAATGCCTAGGCTACGGAGTGGAAGACCGCGGATTTCATTTCTCGGATGGTGCAGGGGGCTTATCTTGTCTCCACAGCACGCAGATCATCGCTAGGAACCACCCGACTGTCTATCCAGTAGGTACTGTAGACTATTTTACCACGGATAAATCAACCCGGGAGTGAAGCTAACCACTCAGGTCTACCTAGTGTCGTGGTTATAATGCGTGGCTCTATACCTCTGCTACTCCGTGCATTTTTATATTGTGGTACTAAATTTATAACAGAATATATATTTTTTATGGATCAGGTGTATTTGTTGACTAGGCTATGGGACGGACGGTCGAATTCCGGTAGTGGAAGCGAGATTTTTCTCTTATTCCAAACGTCCAGACACTCTGGGGCCCATCCAGCCGCCAATTCAATTGGTAACTGGACTATTTTGTGGGAAAAAGACGGCCGGGACGTGAAGTTGACCCCTCACCTCCATCTAGAGCAAAGGTTTCATATCATGGCTAGGGACTCTAAATGTAATTTTTTTTGTCATGTAGACCATTCCTTATCAAAATTCTGAGGGTGTTTGTGAAAAAAGTCCCTGGGAGGACAGACATTTTGCACGTGTGCAAGATGCAGTTAACAGACCACTGCATAAAGTACCTAATGAAGATATTTAAGTAGACTTATGTCTTTGGTAACTGAACACAGCTTTATGAGGACGCAGAGGGTAGTGTATGATGTCGACACTGGATGGGGAAGGCTGAATTGTTAGCCAAGTGTGCCGGCCGCTTTGTACCCTGGACAAGAATACCGGCACACCAAATAAGAGACTGGGGTGACCCCATAGTCGATCAGTGCACAGCTTTGAGACGAAGACATTTGTTCGTACCCAGAAGTGTTCCGGGTAACCTGAATGTAACCTAGCCATTATCCTGTGTGTGATTTCAGACTTCCACCACGAAGTAGCTGCGAACTGCGCCCTTCCGGGTTTTACGCAGCGGGTAGTGGTAATTAATTACAGACGTTTTGGAACAACCTATCGGTCCCTTTCTCGGAGTTCCAGAAACAAAAATTCTTGAACCCTGAGAAGGGGACCGATAGGTTTTTCCGAAACGTCGGTAATAAATTACTACTACCCGCTTCGTTATAACCCAGAAGAACATAGTTCTTAGCCACTACACTAACTGAGCTCTCTCGGTTCTATAGAGCAGTAAGGATCAAAATTAAAGTCGATATAACGTGCAGTGCAGAACCCTATTATGAAATTTAGTCGCAATGAATTAAACGGTTTTGGAGGACTACAATGGCTGACGGTGTGACGCCTGCGTCCCGATGTGCATTAAGTATTGTGCGCTGTCTGCAGGATGTATCATGCACCGTCGCAGTACAGTTTGTTTTATTGGTCCCTACATCAAATTTCGTCTTTGACCATTCCGACTGAGGTTTATCATGGTATTTCTCAGTGCTGCCAGACAAAATTCCAAAACTAAAATTTTCCTGCTGTCGCTTCCTTTTACATCCTATCCAGTTGATTCGACGCCGTGTATGTTTAGAACTAATCTGAGCTACAGGAAAAGTCCGTAAATGAAAGGTATCACTAAGACAGCCTGGCATTGGGAGGTGCGTCACTTATGAGGGTCACGTGTCTGCATAGGGGTATGTGTGTGTGTGTGTGTGTGTCTTGTCTACACGTGTCGTGCAGTACAGTAATCACTGCAGACTGGGCGATGGGATATGCGGGCCCTTGTTGTATTACATGACGAGTTTACACTGCTCTTAAAGTGGAAAGTGCAATCACTGTCATTCTCAAAACATTTCGCCTCGGTTGCTGGAATTGGGATGTGCACTGCTGCTGCTGACAAGTAATAGCAGATATGCTATATTTTTACTGACAACTGACTGCAAATATAGACTTTTTAATTGAAAAATGACTACAGGTGTGCTCTATTTTTACTGGCAAGTTACTGCAAATGTAGGATTTGTTATTGGCAACTGACTTCAGATGTAAGCTTTGTTACTGGCAACTGACTGCAGATATGGATCTGTTACTGGAAACTTACTGCAGATATAGACTTTGTTATTGGCAATTGACTTCAGACATAGGCTTTGTTACTGACAACTGACTTCATACATGGACTTTGTTACTCGCAAACGACTGCAGATACACGCTTTTTAACTGGCAACTGATTTCATACATGGGCTTTGTTACTGGCAAATGACTGCAGATATAGACATTGTTACTGGCAACTGACTGCAGATATAAGCTTTGTTACTGGAAACTGACTGCAGATATAGGATTTGTTACTGGCGACTAACTGCAGATATAGGCTTTGTTACTGGCAAATGACTGCAGATATAGGGTTTGTTACTGGAAACTTCCTGCAGATATAGACCTTGTTACTGGCAACTGACTGCATATATAGGCTTTGTTACTGGAAACTAACTGCAGATATAGGGTTTGTTACTGGAAACTGGCTGCGGATATAGGATTTGTTGCTGGAAACTTACTGTAGAAATAGGCTTTGTTACTGACATTTGACTTCAGAAGTAGGCTTTGTTATTGGCAACTGACTTCATACATGGGCTTTGTTACTGACAAATGACTGCAGATATAGGCTTTGTTACTGACAACTGACTGCAGATATAGGCTTTTTTACTTGGTACCAAATTACATATATACCTTCTTTGTTACTGACATTTAACTGCAGATCTGTTCGGCTGTTGCTGACGACCAACTGCAGTCATGCTCTGTTTTTTATGACATCTAATTGCCAATACGCAGTTTTTTTACAGACAAATAATCACATATGTGTCCTTTTGTTACTAACAACTAACTGCATATATGTACCGATCGTACTGACAGCCAACTGCAGATATGGCCCGCTGTTACTGACAGCTAAATCCGTTGATTAGAGTACTCTTTGAGAAGCTTATAAAACTTGAAGGTTTGTTGATGTGTTTGCAGAATCTGGCACCAGACCTTTTCCGACAAAATAAGACCAAAACGTGTTGTCCCATTCTATTTCTTGAACAGTCCAGTAGGATTAAATTTTTTCCTGCTATCTGCCCACTCAAATAAAGTTTTCTTCAAGTTCTCTGACTAAAATTGTGTGTGCATTATAATTTCATTCAAGCGTGCTGTATATATCCGCCCATCTCCACCTCCTTGATTCAGTCGTCCTCAATATGGAATCTTTACGTTCTCTCTGTTACGTGCACATATTATCCTGAACACACTATTGTGGTGTTCTCATGAGGTCAGTCCCCTGCTACGTCGTGTCCTAAAAACGAAACTTTAAAGAAAATTATATTTTGTAATCATGTCGGTGCTGAAGACGGAGGCAGAATTTTTCTTCGAGCCTCTGTTAATGCCATGTAGACTGCCTTCATTAAACCGTGACAACAAACCTTAATTGTTGGTAAAAATAAAACAATCCCTGGACAGGCCCTTAGGGTTCCAGAAGGTTCAGGCTCCCAGGACAATCGGCATAGCCTTACGCACCAGCCGCCTTTACTCAACAGGAAACATTCCTGGTACTCATTTCTGTTAGCGACTGAGTGGACCCCAGGGCCATAATGTCAATGAAATATTCCAATGACACAATCGGGAATCGAAACCGCGACCTTCCGGCTTGAAGCGCTGTGCCTCAACCAACTGCGCCGACGCTTACCCCAGTTAAATTATTGATGCCTGGATAAATTACTGAACCCCCACGCCTGGTTCAGTGTTTATTACTCCTGTGCCCAAGTTGGATGGCCGCAACTCGATTCGTGTCCTGGACATTCTACATTACCTTGGCTGGCAGATTTTTGTAGTTCTTAGTAATCTTCTAATAAGGATCTCTTTCCTTCAAATCATATTCTACTCATCATACGATTTATACCCAATTGCAAGTGAATAGACGTCGTTGAATGAACCAAGACCGGGACTAAAATGGCTAATTGCATTCAGTGCCCTCTTTCATCTCTGTTTTGTTCACAACTGCATCCTGTTTGCTCCTTAACACATCGCAGGTGTTTCATTTCGTGGTACTTTAATTGGTTGATAGTTGGTTTGTTTGTTACGCTAACTACATTCAACTTGCTCGATTCAACAACTGTTTGTTTGTGTAGCAGGCTTAGTAGAGACGCTTCGGCCATGCGTTCTGTATCAGTGCAAGTGTGGCGCTAGGGGCAAGTTGCCCTAAAATCTGTCACGGTTCATTTCTTGCATTCTATCATCATTTACAGAGAGTTTAAAGCGGCCGGGGCATGAGTCTCACCACAAGCATCAAGTACTGAGGTTAAGCATTGTAGTGGCTATGTCTTTACTTACTCATGCAGGCACTTAATTAAGTTCAGCGACTTATTTGTTTTGACCTTTCGTTTTGCTGTTAAAGGGGAACATATTCCACTCTTGCTTGCGGTTGCGGGACCCTCTGTGTTATTGAATAACTAATTAGAAACAGTGCCGACCAGTCGGTCCTTTATGCAGGTTGCAATGATCCATGATGTCAGTGTCTTCCCTGTCTTATTTACGCAGGCAACAGACACATAAACATACGTAAACATTTAACGTAATACATATACCGTATATAGTATACAGAAATCCACCGTGGCTTCAACAGAAACGGACAATACCGACTTTAACTCCGTTCGAATGAGGATGAAAATAATTTATATAACTCTTCGTTGGCAGTGAAAGTTCAAATGTTATTATGAAATGCAACTCATATGTAATTGATTTGGGTTTGAACAGTTTTTAGCAAATCTGATGGATAATACCGTGTTGTTAACTGTACACACATCTTCGCCAGAATTTGCTGTAGTTCTATTTCTTTGTATACAGCCTCCCTGATGATGGCCTTGTTGAGGCCGAAACATGTAGGAGGGAATAATTATTTATTATTGATTAAGCAGTTTGTTTGTTTCAGTACGGTATGTACAGTAGGTAAACATTGTGGGTCGGGATAGCTCAGTCGGTACAGCGACTCGCGGCGGGCTTGACGGTCCGGGGATCGAATCCCGGTGGGGAGCGAGATTTTCCGCCCCCGTCCAGAACGGCTGTGGGGCCCACCCAGCCTCCTAAACAATAGGTAACGTGTCATTGCCGGGGGGTAAAGCGGCCGGGCGTGACGCTGATCACGCACCCCAATCTAGAGACAAAGTTAAAGAAAGAGAAGAGCTATACATTTTCTTCCCCCTCTGGGCCTTCGTGGCCTGTTCTAGTGTGAACTTTACCTTTATGTAAGTAAATGTTTTTAATCCACATAACAAAACTACTTCTTGTTAACTCACGTTAGTTGCCAGATTAACCGCTGGATGTCCTGCGTTCCATTTGTCACTTTGCGGCACATTCACACTGGCTCTGGGTTCTGTCCAGCCTACTATCCAATGGTTGCCAAGGCTTTCTGTCTGCAGGAAATCGGTCGCAACGTGAAACTGGCTACTCTCCTCCACCTAGTGCCAAGATTGGGTGTGTATGGAGCTGTAACTCCATTCTGCTGTGCGTTGCAGCGTGTTGGTTAATTAAACAGAGCGATAATTTTGTCGTTCTTCGCTATGAGAAGGGACTTATGCCTTGAATGTGAGACCTCATCTGTCTCCGAAAAAGTAGGAACCGGTACCTGTCTATACGGCGTCACATCACATTAAAGGAACCTTGATATTCTTCTCCTTGAAAACACCAGAAGTCGTCGGAAGGGAAGAGACCATTTGAAAGACTAGGACCTCGATGGGAAGGTTATATGATTATGGACTGAATTAACCTAATCTGGCTCAGGACATGACCCAGGTACAGGATCTTTTAAACTCTAATAAACCTTCGTTTTCGTTGGAAGCAGACTTTCTTCAGCAGCTGAGCGATTATCAGCTTACAAAGGGACAGTAGCGTGGAGCTATAGTATGTTCAGAACGTGTGCGTTGGAGACTGGACTGACTTGACTGGTGCCGCCCCTGATCGCCCTGCTCCCTGTCTCTCGGACAGCCTGTTTACAGCTTCTTCAAAGAGCCGCCCCCTTCTGAAAAACAGGGATTCAAAAGTTAGACGTACGTCTGTTTTGTTCGTACCAGCAATGTCTCTACTCGGTCGGACCCTTCGCCTTACATAGGCCTCTCTCACGGACTGGACCTAAATGTCTACTGTTTATTTCCTCTCAGAGATGTTTTTATCTCCTACGTGTAAGTTGCCGGCATGTATATTTACCCGGCTACGCGCTGAATGATCGTGTTAACAGTGTTCGATTCCAGGCACGGGCGTGAGATTGCTCTCTCTTGCACGGATAGCTCAGTCGGCATAGCGACTCGCTAGGGCTGGACGGTCCGGGCATCAAATCCCAGTGGGGACAATATTTTCAGCACCCGTCCAAGCAGGACCTGGTGCTCGCCAAGCCCCTGTACAGTGGACACCGGCAGTCTTTCCCGGAGATGAAATGGCCAGGGGGTGGCGTTAACACTCCCCTGCTTTCCATCTAGTGCCGAGGTTAAAGAAAGTGTAGAGCTATACCTCTACTCCCTATGTGGGCTTTCATGGCATATTGTAGGGTGAAATTACCACAGTGTCCTGCCCGTCTGTGGTGTCAGTTACTTGTTCAGTGCCAGCAAGTGTGTTTCACTCGGAAGCAAAGCGGCCGAGGCTTGAAGGTAACTACTGACTTCCATCTAATGCTTCGAGCTGTACCGTCGATCCTCTATACGCTTTCTTGGCGTGATGTTTGATGAAGAATATGTATAACGTTACTGACCTTCAACTTGGAAGAGGATGAAGCAGGATGGAACTTCAGGAAAATGAGGAAAACGAGGAAGATAAGCACTTTGGGCTAGTCTGGAATTTTACATGTGCCACTGTAACAGTCTGAAAGTACACGAAATGCAAAGACATGAATCAAATCCGTATAAATTACAGTATAAGTCCAAATATGAGGCGACCTTTTCTTTCTTCTCGGGCAGTTTATGGAAAAGAAATTCAGAAAATTTAGAAAATGAAATGAAAAATTGTTTAAGTTTACAATGCAACAACAAGGAAAGCCTTCGCTGGAATACCGAGTGAGAAAATCGGTGCTATGGCTTGCCTTATTAGTCATTATTAACAATGAAATGACGTGTAACTGGGTCATGCCTTAAGACCTCTCTTGTAAGGCGATCCGTGCTTATCTGTTCCACTAGTTCCGAAAAATAGAACCTCGCCTTGTATTCAGAAACTTAAGGTAATTCATTATTTCGATATGAAATGTGAGGTTTTCCGTCAGTGAATATTAGTATCTCCTGTGTTATGACACCGTTAAATCTGGTGGGTGGACACCGAATACTGCCTTCATCTTCAGGATACAAATACAGTGTTGCAACATCAAGTGTCATATTTGAGAGTTAAACGGCAGTGAGCAGTCATGTGTTCCTATCCTGTGACACTGTGTTATCTGGTAGGTGGGCACAGGCTTCTTTTGGGGGGAGGCGGTGGTTGGAGGGTGTACATTTGAAGTACCTTGAGCTGTCGCCAGTCCGTTCTCTAATCAGCAAGTGTGACGAATTCACTTGCTGCCCCAATTCAAATGGACATGTGACCTTCATGCAGTGTGGTGTGAAGTGTTTCGGTGGTCTTCTTGGAAGGATTTCACTAACCCCCGGTGCTGGGGGGCGGAAAGCAACCCATGTCATGGATCTGTTTCGAACGTCACTGCGCTATGAATACACCAAAGTCAGCCGTCAATCAGACCCCAAGTCCATTAACCAACTCTACAGTGCAAGATATTGTTCAAGCTGTTGACGAATTCCTTTGCCTGCATGGAGAACCAATGTCCATCCCCTTCACACAAGTTCAAACCATCTCTGCCCAGTTTGCTTCTTTACAACATGGAGATTTACTTGGGGTCCTTCTGAAATCTGACGCCGTGTTGCTTGGTAAATACGTATTAACTTTTCGGTAGAAAATGCTACCTCCTTCTTCAGGTCTCTGAAACTTCTGCCCTATCTGCCAACACACAAGACACCGTATCGCTTTACAGAAGACCATCACATTCACTGCAGCTAGATCCTCTCACCACTAAACCTCATAATATTTTCTCCTTGGATCATTATTAATGTGATATTTACATGTAGGGTACTGTTGCAGATGTATTGCAATATGGCAAATGACGCACGGTGGTGCATGTAGCATGTATGGGGGAGAGGAGAGTATGTGTATACAGGGATTTGGTGGAGGAACCTGAAGGAAAGAGACCACTTGGAAGACCCAGGCGTAGATGGGAGGATACTATAAAGATGGATCTTCAGGAAGTGGGATGTGGGGACAAGGACTGGATCGAGCTGGCTCAGGATAAGGACAGGTGGTGGGTACTTGTGATTGTGGCAATGAACTTTCGTGTACCATGAAATGTGGGGAATTGCTTGAGTAGGTGAGAACCGGTCAGTTTCTGAAGGACTCTGCTGCATGGAGTAAGTAAGTAAGTAATTCACGTTCAGCATAGAGACACAGAACGCGGGACTTCGTGGTCCTCTTTGTAGCAGTCCTGTCTAATATTCTGAAATTCACGGGAAGGGTTGTTTTAACTCTTCGAAATTTGGTGGTCACTATATGTACCGCCAGTTTAACATTCAACAATTCTACGCTCTGCCACACAGTGTATTTATGTGTTTTGTGTGGATCTGATAACAAACAGCGATTATTTCCCTATACAGCATTAACTGACTGGTCTGCATAACAGAGATTTAACCCTTTAAAGCCCAGTGGTCACTATATATACCGCCAGTTTAACATTCAACAATTCTACGTTCTGCCCACACTGTGTATTTATGTGTTTTGTGTGGATCTGATAACAAACAGCGATTATTTCCCTATACAGCATTAACTGACTGGTCTGCAAAACAGAGATTTATCCCTTTAAAGCCCAGTGGTCACTATATATACCGCCAGTTTAACATTCAACAACTCTACGTTCTGCCCACACAGTGTATTTATGTGTTTTGTGTGGATCTCAGAACAAACAGCGATTATTTCCCTATACAGCATGAACTGGCTGGTTTGTCTAACCGAGACGGAGTGTGTTTACTGCGCGGTAAGGTTTATATCTTTGTATAATTCAGGTTAATATGATTATTTATGGCAGCGCAATGACTCAAGCGGATAGTCGCCGGCCTCACAACGCGGAGACCGAGTGTCGATCCCCAAGCCGGTAACTGTAACATTTATAGTAGACCAAGTGGCACTGAGACGTGTTTTTCTATGAGTAATTCGGATTTCCCCTGTCAGTGCCATTCTACCATTGCTCTGCACTTGTCTCCATCTACATGGTGCTTTTACCAGAAGGACAACCGGGCGAAGCCTGCGAATTATTCAAAGAGCAACGTTCTTTCGAAATTCCTGGAGCATTGGATAGAAAAGTACTTTCACCCTGTTTCAGTCTGTGGGGCTAATGCTGCCTTGATTGTACATCAAATTTGATGTTGCAACATATTTAGTACATAAATCCTTACATTGCCCTGTCTAAATTGTTAGTTAATGGCCGAGATCTGCTCTGCTCCCGGAATTTCATGCAGCGTAGAATGGTAGTTTCTTACCGACGTTTCGGGACAGTAGCCGAAACGTCAGTAAGAAACTGCCATTCTACGTTGCGTAAAACCCCAAAAAATAGCGCAAATCTCATTTGCACCGAAAAGAAAGCCAGAAGTTACGCGTATTTTATGTCTTCTGGTAGACAGTGACGGAAATTTGTTAATTCCTTCGTGGTCCCTGGTTACGATGGCAGTCAGGGGACTCTATATATAAATAACTTTGTGTCCCTGAGTGAGTTGTTTCTATGCCCGGCTGACATTTTTGCAGATTTCTAAAAATCTTTTTGTCCCGCAGTACTTTGATATGTAGTTATGGGCAGGATGCTGTGTTAGTGGGGTTTGTTGTTTGGTGCCTTCGTTACTGACAGTTCTTAGACGTTTTGTTAGTTACGGCGTCCTTATTTGGAACGTCGCCGCTGATGTCGCACTTGTCGCCTTTGTCTGCTCTCAGGCACAGCTGTAACCTGATACGCCATGTTCTACGACCCTCCCTCTGAAGTTTTATTGCCTTGTGTTTGTGTAAGTGTTGTTTAGTGTGTATACAAGGTATTCATTTTTTTGAGTCCTGGGCACAGTGAGTCACAACTGCTGACTGACAAGCCTGCGTTCTGTTATACAGGCGAGGCTATGACGACTTGCAGACGCATGCGCAGTGGCGTGTTCACTATTTTACGTTATTTTTTTTTTACTAGTATAAAAACCATTGAAAAACTGAAAGGGAAATTTTGAGCAAAGGAAAAAAAAAATGTTGGCCAAGAATTCCTGCTCATGCGCAAATAGTTTTGCTTCTGTTGTCATAAAAATTTGTTATAAAGCAAGTCTGCCTGACGTCACGCAAGCTGTTTGTAATCCACCTTATCAGATATATATGCTTTTTAGTGTAAGATTTGTTACAGATGTATCAAAAGTTTGGTGATGAAAACCGAAGGAAATATACCGTTTTGAAAACCTAGGCATAAATGGGAAATGACGCTAAAATGTATATTAAACAAATAAGACGGGATTTCGTGTGCTGGATTCATCTGGCTCAAGAAACGGGCCATCAGCGGGCTGTTGTGAACGCGGTGAAGCGCCATTGGTTTCTTTGAAAAGCGGGGGATTTCTAACTAGCTGAGAAAATGTTGGCTTATGAAGGGCTTTGTTCCATGCTGTTAGTGGGATATTGAACTTATAAGGATAACGTGGCTTAGCGTTTCAGCAGCCATATTGTAATCCTCTTCGCGTGTGAATGTAGCGCTGTTTCCCTCAGCTATATTGGAAAAGGAAATCGTTACGAACGATGCGCCCTCAGCCCGCTGCACAGCAGTTCGGTCCACAGACGAGCCAGTTCACATTAGTAGATATTCTGCTTCAGGTCCGGGATAGCTCTGTTGTGTAGAGACTACTTGCTGGCTTGCAGAATAAGGGAATTTGTTCCTCTCCACGGCGTCGTTGCTGGGCCGGGGTGCATTCAACTTGCTGTCTGATGGGTGCCAGGGGGTGTAGCGTGAAGCTCAAGTCCTACCGTCAGGTACCGAAGTTTAGAATACGTGGAGCTATACCTCCTCTTTCCCTACGTCTTCACGGTGTGGTGCTTTAGTAATTAAATAAACGGAAAATATATGCAGTTAATTTTCACGCATCGGCGTTCTGTTTTAAATGTACTATCAAATAAAACAAATGTAAACCATGTCTATATTCACCTATTTTTGTAATTAATCATTAGCGACATATTTCGGTTATAGAAGTCATCTTAAGGCTGAATAGAAAATCATGTAGGAAATGCATACCTCGTCCATAACATTAATTATATTACAATATAAATACATACCTCGTCCATAACATTAATGACACTGCAATATAAATACATACCTCGTTCATAACATTAATGCCATTGCAATATAAATACATACCTCGTTCATAACATTAATGGCATTGCAATATAAAAAAAATACCTCGTCCACAACATTAATGCCATTGCAATATAAATACATACCTCGTTCATAACATTAATGGCATTGCAATATAAATACATACCTCGTTCATAGCATTAATGGCATTGCAATATAAAAAAAATACCTCGTCCACAACATTAATGACATTGCAATATAAATACATACCTCGTTCATAACATTAATGGCATTGTAATATAAATACATACCTCGTCCATAACATTAATGACATTGCAATATAAATACATACCTCGTCCATAACATTAATGACATTGCAATATAAATACATACCTCGTCCACAACACTAATGCCATTGCAATATAAATACATACCTTGTCCGTAACATTAATGACATTGCAATATAAATACATACCTCGTCCATAACATTAATGACATTGCAATATAAATACATACCTCGTCCATAACATTAATGACATTGCAATATAAATACATACCTCATCCACAACACTAATGCCATTGCAATATAAATACATACCTTGTCCATAACATTAATGACATTGCAATATAAATACATACCTCGTTCATAACATTAATGACATTGCAATATAAATACATACCTCGCCCACAACATTAATGGCATTGCAATACAAATAGATACCTCGTCCACAACATTAATGACATTGCAATATAAATACACACTTCCTCCATAACATTAATGACATTGCAATATAAATACATACCTCGTTCATAGCATTAATGACATTGCAATATAAATACATACCTCGCCCACAACATTAATGGCATTGCAATACAAATATATACCTCGTCCACAACATTAATGACATTGCAATATAAATACATACCTCGTCCATAACATTAATGGAATTGCAATATACATACATACTTCGTCCATATCATTAATTACATTGCAATATAAATACATACCTCCTCCATAACACTAATGACATTGCAATATAAATACATACCTCGCCCACAACATTAATATCATTGCAATACAAATAGATACCTCGTCCACAACATAAATGACATTGCAATATAAATACATACCTCGTCCATAACATTAATGGAATTGCAATATACATACATACTTCGTCCATATCATTAATTACATTGCAATATAAATACATACCTCGTCCATAACACTAACGACATTGCAATATAAATACATACCTCATCCATAACATTAATGACATTGCAATATAAATACATACCTCGTCCATAACACTAATGACATTGCAATATAAATACATACCTCGTTCGTAACATCAATGACAGTGCAATATAAATACATACTTCGTCCATAAAATTAATGACATTGCAATATGTATTTCCAATATGATTCTGTATTCAGCCTGAAGATGAGCATGTCGCGATTATTAATTACAAACAAAGGTTTGTAAAGACTTGATTTTGATTTGTTTTATCTTCTTGTACGTAACTAATTTTCCATTTTTCTCTTTCTGATTCCCTACCTTCCTTCCCCATCGTTGTTTTCCTCAACCTCCATTTGCATGTACGAACTGTAACCAAACAGAATATCAGACAACAGCCGTCCCGTCCCCAACGCCAAACATTGCACCGCCTTTTGATCGTCATTTATCGCTGCCTCCGTCAGCGCCGTCGCGATGTAGCGGCAAGTAGATCAAACCGCTGCCGGGAGTGCTGTGTTTTAAACATTTCGTTTTGAAACGTGACGAAAGTCAGTGGTGTTCTGTTTGCTTTGGACAAGATCGGCCAATTAAAATATTGATTTCGAGTCTAAACAAATACACACATCTTTGTTTACACAGTGCACGTGTATTACGCTCAAAGAGACGCACCACAAAGCGACTTCCGCGCGGTTTCACTCCATCTTAACTTCTAAAGCCCAGTGGTTACTTTATGTACCACCAGTTTAACACTCACAAATTCTACATTTAGCCCACACGGTGTATTTATGTGTTTTATGTGGATCTTAGAACATCGATTATTTCCCTACACAGCATTAACTGACTGGTTTGTATAACAGAGACGGAGTGTGTTTACTGCGCGGTACGGACTGAAAGTTTATATATAATTCAGGTTATTCCTTGCGTTTAAAGGGCTAAAGTATAGCCAAGGTGGATTTGCCAATTATGAGCCCAGTGGTTACTATAAGTACCACCAGTTTAACATTCAACAATTCTACGTTCTGCCCACACAGTGTATTTATGTGTTTTGTGTGGATCTGAGAACAAACAGCGATTATTTCCCTA
>Ga0136643_10007943_pt1 | contig 15431 bp, 8 predicted proteins | sample TergutLab28metaG_FD_96883 | JGI IMG/M metagenome (GOLD analysis project Ga0136643, IMG submission 96883) | Labiotermes labralis P1 segment gut microbial communities from Petit-Saut dam, French Guiana - Lab288 P1 (version 3) (version 3) | ecosystem: Host-associated > Arthropoda: Insects >... | reverse complement strand
TTTTCGCAAAGTCACTCTATCGTAGCGGTGCAGCGTGCGTTCCGTACTCGCTACCAAATCCCCCCTCGGGACCGAGTACCGGACCGAAAATCCATTCTGTTGTGGGTTGAGAACTTCAGGGAAGCGGGAATAGTGTCTGAAAAAATATGAGGACGACCACGGACCTCTCGAACACCAGAGAACATCGAGGCTGTCAGACGGTCCGTTTTGCAGTCTCCCAGGCGCTCTGCACGCAAACAGCGCCACCACTTGCAAGATATTCTTTTTAAGACTATGTGATTTAAAACTTCCCATGTTGTAGTTTCAGAATCCAAAAATAAAATTTTTGTATCTCGAATAGTTGTTTTGTTATTCACCTTAAAATTTATAGAGGTTATTTTGCCCCCACTCTGTACATACATACATACGTAAGTACATACATACATACGTACGTACATACATACATGCATGCATGCATACATACATACATACCTACCTACCTACCTACCTGCATACATACATACATACGTGCCTACATACATACACACATACCTACTCTTTAAGTCAGAGCAACATTTCCGCTTGAAATAACAACGAAGTATGCACATGTATGAAGGCATTAGTTGCATTCCCGACGGAACTTTCTGCTATTCTTTTTACTACCGGAAAGTATGTAACTAACGTATATGTCTTTTCCATACTCTGTTCGCAGTTAATGTTGATAAACGTTTTCCCATTTATCAGGCCATGACGACCCTGTAGGGTAGTATGTGGGGTTGGGTGGTCATCGCCACGCATTCGCTGCTTTACGCCCGGGAAAGAGACTCGCTGCCCATTGTACAGGAGGCGGGGTGAGCATCGGGCCCGATGTGGACGGGTACGGAAAATCTCTCCCCTACCGGGGTTCGAACCCCGGACCGTCCAGCCCGTAGGAAGTAGGTGCTGTCCGTAATGACCAGACCGTTGCGTGAAACTGTGAAATACCTTAATTTTTCCATCCAGTGACATTTTAACACGTGCATGGATGAGATTGAGCCGGATTATATTGCGACCTCTAGTGGATCTATAGTAAAAATGCCAGGTGAATATGGAGAGCTTGTAAAATTATCACTTCTTCTTCTTCTTCATCTTCTTCGTCGTCGTCTTCTCCTCCTTTTATTATTATTATTATTTTATCATCATCATTATCCTTCTCAAGCGCTGCAGTCCGCTGTATACTTTGGCTACCAATTCAATCCTCCATTCCTTCCGGTCTCTTGCCACTTCGTGCCAATTTCTTGTTCCCACTTATTCGGGTCCTCTCATCCACATCGGTTCATCTTTTACGTGATCTCCCTTTTTAACTTGTTCCGTCCATTCGGGCTGTTACTATTTGTTTTGGCAGTCTTTCTTTATTTATCCTGTAACATGTCCATTCCATCATGATGTAAGCGCCCTGTATCATTTTGTTTGTTATTATTCTCTGGAAATGGAATGATCACAGCTACGCGAAGATCCAAGGAGTCGAAGAGAATTGTTCGCCATTGCCACTGTTTGCTGCAGCAGTGTTGCTTCTGTATGACCTGTACTGGCAACATGACTTCGTTACACAGTATTTATGTTTCTTCTTGAAAGATTACCTAGAGAATTCGGTGTAATTATACAGTTGAAAGTTTGGTTGTGCTTCTTTACCATCAACTTTGTATGTTTTTTCAGATATTAATATTTTTAGTTTAGGTGAGATTTGGAGCTCTCGCTACCATGAGTTGAAGATTGATTTATTCTGAGGTATGACGTCATGTAGTGTGGTAGACACAGGAATACACGGTGTAATTTTCCAACAGATTAATTGGTATTTGTTGTGCATGCCGATCTCAGTGGCCGCGCGGTATAAGGCTGCTCGCTTGCCATGATTGCGGGTTCGAATCACGTCGGGGGCATGGACCTCGCTTTTGAGTGTTGTCAGGTCGAGGTCTCTGCATCGGGCTGATGACTCGTCCAAAGGAGTCCTACCGAGTCCTCCTGAGTGTGATCGTGAAGCCACGAGAATGAGGAGGCCGTGGCTCGCTACGTACGGTTGAGCCATGGGGTGGGGGTGGGGTGTAAAAAAAATATCAGCCCGCGAGACACATTCGCGAGTGCGCCGCTCCACATCAGGACCGTTTTGGGTTGTCATCACAACTTGCAGGTAATCACTGAACACTCCTCTTCCTCTTGTATCACCCATGCACTTCCAGTCTCTGTCAGGTTATTCCGCCCCACTCAACCAGTTTTACAATTCAGGTGAGTGGGAAATAATACTAACGCAAGTTAAAATAAAATAGATTTAACTCTCCGCTGGTGCGTAACGGAAGAGATGGACAAGCAGACAGTATCATTCATGGAAATTGCGCCACAGCGTATAGACTATTCAAATGTATTTATATCTTTATCTCTGTGAAACTTATATTATTCAGTGATAAGCCTTTGCTAAACCGCGGGATATAAAAGGACCCTTCGTTATAACATGCGCATTGAAGCGAAGCATTCACACTGTACTTTTAAAATAACAGAAAGCCAAAAACTGTTGTGGTTGTGTTCTGCCCTACGTAATAGAATGCGTAAGACTATGTCACTGACTGGCTCATAGACGATGGCTAATTCTTAAACCCATTTAGACCCTGAAAGATCCGTTTGCAGTACATTTCCTACCGGCCAGTGATATTACAAGTTTCAAAGAAGGAATTTTAAATGTATACATCTGAGCCCAGCCTGAACTTTCCATTTATAGTTCTGTACAGTGAAGTGTGACTTTATAACAAGTACTGTGTGGTAAGGACTGTACCTCAGCATCAGAATTAGACATTTGTGTTTCTTTAAACCTGTTGTGCCCGATCACATGGACGTCGCGCACCACAGAACTACACGACGATTAGATAAACAGCTGTCGATGGTGACTGTTCCATAGGCTGTATTTGCGTGGTACAGTACAGTGTTGTGTGAAACTGCAGGCTTTGACTCACATTTTGAAAGGAGCTCAGTGCGGCGTGAAATTCTGTGTTAAGCAACTGACACGTCGCATTTCGATCGAACGTGTAACAACCAATTTCTAAACCTTGAATTGGAACTAATTAAATACGGGAAGTCTTCATCACGGAAACCACATAATAACCCTATCAAATAGCCGTGTCGTCGCTCATGAGGTTAGTCGCCGGCCTGTCCCCGCAAAGGCCCTTGTTTTTTGCTAGGCCAGGTGATGTGGGATTTATGGTAGACAACGTGGCATTGGGACTAGTTTTTCTCTGAGTACTTCGGTTTCTTTCTGTCAGTATCATTTCACCCATGCTCCATACCATACAGTCATCTGTTACCAAGGCTGTATAATCGTGACAACTGGCGGCTTTACTCAAAATAACACACGTTCAGAACGAGTAGACGTGTTTATTAATGATGGTAACAAAGTATTCGTTCTTGGGACTGTGAATTTAAATGTCGTGACGAAACTGGTGAGTTATTTTTATGTTCACACCGTGCATATAGAATAACAGATGTTTATTATATACCAACATATGCAGAAATTAATGTAAATTTACATTAAATTACTCCGACGTGTTTCGGTGTTAATACACCATCTTCAGGGGGTTTACAAGTTGTGTTAGCTAAAGTTATGAATTATTAAAATGATAAAATACAATACAGTAATTATTATGATAATATCTTGCTAAATGTGGCCGCATGTGTAATTCCTAACCAGGAATTTGATCATTTTAATAATTCGTAACTTTAGCTAACACAACTTTTAAACTCCCTGAAGAGGGTGTATTAACACCGAAACATGTTGGAGTAATTGACTATAAATTTACACTACTGAATTTGTGCATATGTTGGTATATAATAAACATTTACCAGTCAGTTACGTTTCAGTAAGAAAACCATTCCCTCGGAAATGGGAATTGTGTCATTTCCGAAACGTCGTGTATATTGTGTGTGTTCCAGACAACGGACAGTGTTCAGCATAATTTCGATATAACATCTGGTATTCGCATCCATTTCTGACACTTATACCCTTTGTGAGCGTTGTCACTTTTGCGCCGTTTACAATTAGAAATTTCGGCTACCATGTTGATTGCGGGCAGACATTTTCGACAGAGTTTTACACCCTGCTTCCTGAAACACGTCTGTCCCGTAATTCAATTGTGCATAAATCTGGGCGCTGCCGGCACGAGAGTATAATATAGCGTGGCATAGTACTGAGGGTTTGGTTGCTGTACGTGTTGAAGTGTGGTGTGGATGGTCAAAGGGTATTGTACGAGGATATTCGAAACTTGCATAATACGTCGTTCGTAGCGAGACTGTTGGACATCAGTCATCAAAGCGGCCGAGTTTAGCTTCTCTTCACTTGGAAACTGAAGAACTCGCAGTGGGTGCTGTAAAGTGTAGTATAAAACCCTGGAGGAAATTAATTCTTCTGTGCCGGAAGATCCATGGTGAGATACACCTGCCGCGTTATTGGAGTGCTGTGCAGGTGGTTCGGGATAACTCATAAGAAATCCATTATACGTTCGTACCTAGATGGAGCAGACATGCTTCAAACCAATGCGTCTCATGTTCGTTTTAGGTAACAACGCTTTCAATGCCACCATTTGTATAAGACAGCATGATAGAATGGATGTTACATATGAAAGGAAGCTGTCCTGACGTATTTTGGTGTAATATCCCTACATTTTGCCTAAAAGGACGGGCGAATACCTTGAAAATCCTATCAGGTTTGCCAATCTCCGGGCAGAGAGTTTAACACAGAACCTTCCTGAAATGTAGCAGAAAGTGTTACCTACGACGTTTGGTGACCCAGTGTTACATAGAACTTTAATAGATTTTTGGTTTATTTTTTTTTTTAATTCCTCAGGTTGTGTACCTTCGAATGATAGGCTATATTGATTTGTGAATGTTGCATAGGAAGGGGCGTGGAAGGAGGCGGTCGTGTTAAGATTTAACGTCTAGACCGACTGAGGGGCACTAAGAGAAGTCTTTTGACCAGAAACGGGATTTGAACTGGGGACTTCAGAATTTAAAGCTGGGCCAACCACTTGACAGCGATTGTAGTTGGTGTTTATTCCTTTGATATGGGTGTTGTTAAAATCGTCATGTTACGTGAAGTTTTGGATATTATGCATTTGGAAGGAACCATTTGAAAAACAAATTTTCGCTTTCTGAATCAAGTCAGGGTTATGGTTGTTAAGAGCCCGAAGATTCAATTTGCTGCCTTTGAGTGGACTGATTCTGAGCCGTTTTATTTCAATTGTCACTCGAAACTTGTCTTTATGATTGCTTTTTTACCCTGCATTTTTTTATCCCTGATCTTCCGAGCTGATTATTTTTTCGAGAATTTTTTTTTCACTTACACCGTTTCTGTTAGGTCCGATTATTTTTTTTTTGCGCCCTTACTAGACGTTTTCTCATGCGTACATAGCGTCCATTAAAATCGCGTCTTCCGTCTCCTGGCTATCCGTATCTACGCATGAAACAGTTCGGAAACCGCTGACACGATGTAAATCAGACTTAGTATTGTGGAGTTTAAACTCATTTTTGCCAACCCTTTCCAATATTGGATAAATTGGGACCGCAACAAACACTTTGCATGATAATATAAACGGGTTTCTGCACTATTTTTGAGCTGAGCTAGCGCGTTACTCTCTGAATATTTGGCAGTCCGTCGCACAGAATTTTAGAGATAATTACGTGACTCTCCATGCCTGATTCCCCCCCCCCCGTAGGTCTTAACAGTTTTGAAATTAATTTCCCACAAATTAGCGGAGTCTCCGGCTTTATTACGTCGTGTTGATATTTCCCATGTTGTTCCATATACTACCTGTCGTTTTCGAATAAAGGAGACTGATTTATTTCTTCTTATAATTCTTTTTCATCTTATTGTGGTGTTGTAGTCCTTGTTGGACCGTAGTCTCTTCATATTTTAGAAGCTTCTCAATAGAAGAACATGTTGTTTTTATGGGTTGAGGGTAGTAGCCCCACGCTCAACCCCCAAGCCTGGAGGACCTCGGTATCCCTTTTTGTCTGGGTCACCACCTTTGACCTGTCTGGCATTGGAGACCCTACCATTAGCTACGCTAACGCCCGCATAGATCTCAGAATCATCTGACCAGGCGAAGCCCCACCACTTTGTCAAAGTAGCGATACCTCCTTGTGAGTGCGGTAATGAACCTTCGGGTTCCGTGAAATGCGGGGAATTTCTTGACTAGCTGCAAACCAGTTAGCTTCTCAAGAAGGACTCTGCTTCATGGAGTAGGTAAGTAAGTAAGTAAGTAAGCGATACCTCCTTGTCAGATTTTTGCACAGAAATTTTAGAGAAAACGAAATCAAAATCTGTGCCTGGTATTTTTTTTCCCCGCAAGTCTTAAAAGTTTTGAAGTTAATTATCCACAAATGGGCGGACACTCCGGAATTGTTACGTGTTGCTCATATTTCCCATATCGTTTCTGATACTACCTGTTATTTGCGCGACATGCGAATTAATGAGACTACTTTATTTCTTCTTCTTCTTCTTCTTCTTCTTCTTCTTCGTATATATTCTGGCGTTACAGTCCTTGCTGGTCTTTGAACTTTTCCAATTTTAGAAACGTCTCACCAGAACATGCTTTTTATGCGGTTGGTTGCAGCCTCAAGCCCAACCGCCAACTTAAGAGTACCACGGTATTCCTTTATGTCTCGGTCACCACTTTTGACCTGCCTGGAATGGGAGACCCGAACAGTAGCTACGGTACCACCAGCATAGCTCTCAGGAGCATTTGACCGTACAAGTCCCGCCACTGTATCAAAGTAGTGATACCTTCGCGGAGGGAGGGAGGGAGGGGGTGCGGAACTGATTTATTGCAGTGTTGGTGTCTTTACGTTTTCGAAAGGAGTTGATGTGTATGTAGCGAACGCACGTCCGTGTTCTCAGCATGCCAAGCGGCGTGACTACACTTCTCGTGGCTGACGCGTAGTTCCTGCGCAGCAGCGTGACAGGTGCGTCCATGAAATCGGGCGTGGATACGTATAATTTATGTCACAGTTACTGATGACGTGACGAATTATTGCAGCATTTTGTTCAGTATCAGCTCTTAATTATTCTTACTTGGCGTGTAGTTTAGTTTTATTCCATGTTTTTTTTTAATGTACGTTATCATCATTTTACTTTCTTGCCTTTGGCGTTCAAAATAAATTACCAGTTAACTGTTGCTGAGTCCATCGTTTTCGTTAAGGAAATAACGGCTGTGCGTCAGGCAACAAATTGAAACTGTTTGCTTAAAGTAGTGTAGAATTACGAGGGCATATTTTTTTCTCGTGTTGAAGGCATGATAATTTATCTTGATACGACTCTCGTTACCATCATCAATCATTGTCTGTATTATTTACACTTACAACTTTTTTCTAAGCACGTCATGAATGAAGTTTGTAATCCATAGTTTCCTAAACTTTGTTGTTGACGGGTTCCTTCTGGCTTCTAGATGTAACCACGGATCTTCATGTCCTTGCTTGCATGTCCAAGTAATAGGTATTCAAAATCTCATAAATGATTTTAGATAGCTACAAATAATGATTTGACCGTAATGAACCGTTTAGAGCCTACTGATTTAACACTGCGTTTAACACTAAAAACATGGATTTTGTCGACACACTTTGTTTATAGTTTCCTTAAGGCACGGACAAAAACGCATTATTTCCCTATACACAGCTTCCAGTTTGGTGTCTCTAGTGAAGTAATACTCTTCTCTGTGAGGTGTGACCTGAAGGTTTATATGTAAAGTAGATTAACCACAGTGTCCACGGGGTTAAACTGATTGTCGCTCACTCCTTGGGTACAGGGGTTCCTTACTTAGTAATTCTCACGGTCATAGGAAATAAGCATATCGCCAATTAAAGACTTTTCGCGATTATTTAAAAAAAAGACACTATTTTTAATAAAAATAACTAACCTTGAAAGTAGCCGTTACATTATGTATCCACGGACCCCTTGGAAACTGGTCGCGGATCCCTTGGCATCCGTGGAACACTTTGGAAACCACTGCTCTAGCCGTAAAACAAAATTCTTCTGGTCGCGTTTGACACCACCTTTGCAGTAGAGCAATGACGAAAGTTCTTCAGGTGTATTTACCCATATGATTGATTTATATTTATTGTCAAGTAGTATATGAGTACGAACGCACAGACACTTTACACGCACCTGAACTTAATTGCCAAACCTGGTACTGCATGCAGAACGCGTGCTAATTCAGCCCTGTTATAAAAGTTAATAGTAATTATCAGCAACGTTCGTGATATTAGCGACGCACTCAATGGAGACGCTTACTAAGAAAGATTACTGTATCGACTGTATGGAAATTAGTTTTATTTTCAGTCGCCATCGAATTCCCGGAAGCTGGGAGTTTTAGGATGGAGAGTAGCAGGCCTCATCCTGTTACCGGTGTTGATAATGAGACGAAAAGTGCCTGTATGGCTTGCGATCTTACTGTTGCGTTTGTGGTTTCATGTAGGGAACTTACCTTTCACAGGCAAGCACGGTCCGGATGTGTCTTTTATGTCCGTCGTCTGATCTAGGGTTTAATGTACACTAAAACGCAGTCACATGACGCCATAAGGAGCAGGCGTAAGAACTTGTTTATAAGTTAACATGTCGACAGAAGGCACCATCTGGAACATATCCCTCATCACTGGCTAAATGTGAACTGGTGAAGAAACCATTTCGTTTTACCCCTCAGCCGAGGAGTGCCACACGCTAACACCAGAGAGAAATGTAAAAATTATGCCTTTAGACACGTCAAGTAAATTGCTCTTTGCCCATTTGCCGTAGTATTTGTAATCCTTATCCGAAGCTGCGCTAAAATTGAAAACTTTTGTATTACAAGAATTAAAATGTGTCTGGAATAAATGCGTTTTTGCTTCAGTCATAACAGACTGCAAGCCGTGCAGACAGGCGGTAGTCCTTTTGGGTGGGGTAGCTTGAGAATCGAATTTTCTTTATAAGTAACCAATATTTCGAGACTTCCACTTCAGAGGATTATAATTTAAGAGTGCACATCATTTCCTGAATGTTAAGTTCATGAATTAACAGGCGTTACTGTCAGAATGGGATTGCAGTTTTTCGTACAATGTTGGCGTCGTCAAGAAATTGACCATTCCGCAGTTCGAACCATACCAATTTGTCTCTGTGTGAATCGAGAAGTGGATTGCTGTATGTGGAGAGAATATTAGTCCTACTGTGGCATTCTGTGTGTTCGGATTTTAATGACACTTCAAGCGAAACAGTTAATTATAAGCCAAAGCTGATACCGCTTAACAACTCTGAGGTTTAAACGTCGTGATGACCTGTTTGGCAGTACGCTACAGTATATATTTTTGTCTCTGTTCCTCAATAACCGTTTTAAGTCATGCCAAAGGCTAACACCCAATTAAAATTAAGATAATGTCTATGTAGTTGTGTTCCACAAACGCATAAATCAGTTTCCTTCGTCACCCTATTTATGGTGGTTTTTTGTGCGCCTTTGAGATGACTGGTGTTCTGTTCCGTGATCTGTCAGTGGAGTAGGAGAACAGTACACTGCAGTTCTCTGTCAACACGTACACATACACACGTTAATGGCGGGCTGCTTGTAGAGGGTAGATTGCCGAGACGATTGCCGGTTTGTAGTACTTTCTTACATGTATGAATGAAAGTTTTTCTGTTTTTTAATAGTCGGTACCTGTCCGCAATTGCCTTTTATGCATTCTGATCATTCCCTGGTTTACGAGTATAGGCGAAGAGTTCAGCTAATAAATTCCGAAATTACCCCCCAACGTCAGGTGTTACGAAATGAACTTTCATTTGGCTTTGGTCAACACAATCAGTGCTTGCTTGATTAAGATTCGCATTACGAAATTTCGTTCCTACCAACTTGCATAATAAAGAGCGAAACCTTCACCTGACTTGTCAGCTTAACGCGAACTCCGTTATCCAAATTTCTCCGAACGTAGCCAATAACCAGGAGTGATTTAGGCCGATCGATAGTCAAATCAAGCCAATAAATTGTTTATTTAACCGCCGTTGTTTCCAGAACATACTTCCATGAAAACATTTTAGGCGCGTTCGCAGAACTGCGAAAAGCGACTGTTAAAACATCGTCATGTCTGTCTGTCCGTCCACCCGTCCGAATGGAACGGCTCGGTTCCAACTGAACGGACTTCCATAAAATTTGATATTTGAGTATTTTTCGATAATCTGTTGAGAATATTCGAATTTAATTAAATTCTGGCAAGAGTAACGAGTACTTTACATGAATACAAATATACATTTACGATAATGTCTCTCTCATTTCTTCTTAGAATGAGACATGTTTCAGACAAAACTTGCGGAGAAAATCAAAACACACTATTTTATGTTCAGTAACGTTTTCCGAAAATCGTGCCATTTATAAGATAGTGTGATAAAATATGGTACAACCGGACAGGCCACGTTTGACAATATGGCCCATGCACTTTGTGAGCTGGATAACTGAGGCTATAGACACACACTTGTAATATGTAATACTTATTGCTTTTCCACGGCAACAGTGGTTTCGCGAACGCGCCTTGATGTCACGACTGTACTTACATTGCGTGTCTTGTTGTATTATCCCTACAGTCTGCAATAATTTGTTTTCACTGCCTGTATATTTTGTTTCAGGTAATAACGTTGCTGAGTTATAGTTTTTGGCTATTTTGCGGTGGTTGGGGAACGTAACCCTAAATTGAAACTTCGTGCTTTGGTAAATGGGGACCCGCTGTACAAACTCTCCAGGAACGAAACCATGTGTAAAGGCGGAGAATAGCTGTACGAAAATGGAACATCATGTGAAGGCTGTTAACAGTTGAATGTCATGCTAGATGACCCGTTTCTGAGAAATTTTATGAGTAGGATCCTTCATGACTTACTCGTTTACAACATAGTTGTTGCTGTAATGGGTACAGAATATATATTATAGATTCAGTAGCCTAAGAGGAAAATGTACACAATACTTTTTAGAGCATCAGCTTCGGTGCTGGACCAGAAAGAAATACGTCCTGAAAAGTCAGTAATTATGAGAGTGCAACAGAGATAATGGGTGCGGTGTTCAGTATAGCTGGTTAAGAGGCCAGCAACAGAAACTCTGTATATTACCGCTCGTGGCTGTTAATTAGCAGCCGACATTAGCGGTCTGTATTTCATTGAGTGAGTGTCTGTAAAGCTAGGTGAGTCGCATACACCTGCTATGTAATGGTTGCCAGAGGCGATCCGCAGAATCGACGTGTGACATTCAGCCAATCAGCGGGATGATGTGTTCTGTACCGTCTGTTTCACATCTCAACTGAGAACGGACGATCTAGTTTTATCCAACTCGACTATATGCACTTGATTTTGAAGAGAATGTGTGTTATGTCTCGTGTTTTATAAGCCGGGGAGCACGTGAACTGGAATTTACATTTTACTTTCTTTTCGGCTGGGAAAGAATGTTCTTTGTCCAAAACTGATGGTATGCTCGGTGCTGTAAATACAGGACGCTTTGAGACGTGAAGAATGGAGGGTTTTAAGTTTGTTGTTATGTGCTATAGCTTGTTACAGGCGTTGACCATAGTACAATTAATTTTTGAGGTAAAGGCCGAGTCCTGTGACATAACCTGATCACATCATGCACACAACTGCATTGCGTGAGGTGACTGATTTGTGCTTCATGGTAGTTGTCTCCGGACGGTAGTATGTCATGTATCGTGCATCGAGAGCACGCGCCCGGTGTAAAGCTGAATTTCGTTTGTGAGAATATAAGGACTTGGAATTAGGACACACATTATAAGCTTATTTATGCTTATATTACGGGCAGGTGCACACCAGGAATTTTCCACTGGGGGGCCTGAGCCTGAGGCTATATCTGTGTAATTTGTTTGTATGTTTGATATTAAAAATTGTGTTATAAGAAGCATGTAAATATAAGTGTGAAATGACACTGTTTCCAACTGCATTTATGTACATACAAATATAACTTCATGTTCCATGGATCACTTAATTTAAACCACAAGGTGAAATCTTCGTGTTTTTTGTTTTATCCAAGATTTATGTTTTTATTTCTCATAATTCCATTATACTAGTGTACTAGGTATCAGCCGTTTTCAGTGGCTGATTCCGGCTGAAAGTAAATCACTAGAAATGTTTAACACAGTAATGTCTACAGAAGTTGCGTTTCTTAAATTTCGATTTGTGGAGGGGGCTGCAGCCCGACACCCCCCCCCCCGGGTGGGCCCCAGGGTAAAAGTCAGGCGCACTGCAAGTGTATCCAGAATAAGGCTCTCCTATTAAGTTACACGACTTTAAAGTGACGGCTACGGGCTGGACAACCAAAGACTGGGGCTGCGATTCTCACCAGGGGCAAGAGATTTATCTGTTATCCGAAGCTTCCAAACTGGCAGCGGGCCTTGCCCACCTTCCTGCTCAGTAGGCACCGGAGGCTGTTGCCCTGAGAGTGAAGCAACCGGGGCGTGAAGCTGACCACTTCTGTCTAGCGCCGAGGCAATGAAAAATGCGTGGAGTTATACTGCCTCTCCCCCACATCCTTTTCTGGCGTGGTGCTTCGTTAAGAATAGGGATAACTTAGCTTCTACCTTCACGGGAAGGAGGTGCATCTAACCTTGTATTATCATTGAAGAACATTAAGCCAAGAGCTCTGATTCGTCCGTGAAGCTAGTGTAGGTTTATACAAGGCGGTACAGCCTTCATTCAGGATTGCTAAATTTACGCTAGTCGACCACAGTTTATTAAAATTAATTCAAAGTAACGTAAACTGGAAGACAAATTTTGACGTTTTGCTGACCGTGCATCTCAGTATATTTATCTCAGTATTTAACCAACTTGATGCACAAAATTTGTTTCACAGTAAGTTTTATTTCATGCCTCTGCATGTTTCGAGCACATGTGTTCATCATCAGGAGGTCAAAATTGCATTACACAGCCTTTGGTATCATCACACCTATAGGTGGCCGTCTCGTGCACGAGACGGCATGAAATAAAACTTATTGTGAAACAATTTTTGTGCATCAAGTTGGTTAAATACTGAGATTAAATGAAAGACAAATGTTTTCGGTAATTGAGGAACATTACAACGAACTTACTCTTGAAATGAAAACCCGTCAGATTTCGTCCATCAATATTGATGCACTGCTGAACTCGGTTCATAACAGTTTCCATTACGCGGTCATGACAGGTGATACGCCATTTCTTACTTCAGAAATTCTTATTTTGAGAGTTTTGTAATTCTGCCGAACGTGCCAGAAACACCCTTATTTTAAAATTGACCATTAAGAGAAATCAAAAGCAAACAGGTCGGCGGACGGGCTGACCAAGAAATGTCGCCATAAACTTCGTTATTTTTGGCAAAGTTTCTACGGCCGATTGCACGGTGGAAAGCCGACCTCATGTCCATGTTTTTACTCGTATTATATGGCGTCCTCAGCCGAATCTACAGTGAACACAGTTTCCTTGTTCTCTCCGTGCTGCCCAAGTACTGCGTGAATCAAAGTGATGAATAAACGCTACCCCACCGTTACATTGCCAGTAACATTAAGGGTCGAGACAAAATGTCCCCAGATGGCTGACTTTTAAAATAAACATCACCATTGAACGGGTAAGCATTCCCGCTTCGTTATTCAAAAGTCTCCGCTTTGACACTTCGGCCTCGAGGCTTCTTATTGTGTACAAGTTTTCGTATTTAAGTCCAAGGCAGATGCTGCAGCAGTGTCTTAAAATGGGCCACAAGTTCCTTTTTTGTCCTCTCCAGTTCCTCGTTCGTATTTGTGCTTCCGTTTGACAGTGTAGTGCAGGTGCGGATCAGAAGTTGTCTTTGAAAATCCGTAGTTGAAACAGCAACGAACAAGACGTTGACGGAGTTCACATTGAAGACAGACGTTGAAGGACAACTGATCAGAGGGACAGACTGCCCATAACCTTTCTTTTTGTTACGTATACGAATTTAGATTGCATGACTGAAACACAGGTAAGGAATAGGGTATTATTGGTTGCGGAAAGTAATGTAGGACGGGGAAGTTCGGTTGCTGTCTGTTCTGGTGTGGCTGACTGGAACTGTAAATATTGTGTTTTTGTGTTAAGTTCCAACAGCGATATATTCCAGTTCTCAGTAAGAACACATCATCACCACATAGTATTTCTCAGATGTAACCTCAGAGTTTCGCGTGGTAACAAGGTTTGTAATTCTCATCATACGAAAGTGCTTCATACAGAGTTTGTGGGTATGTTAATTACCTATACAGTTACGAAACGTCGTTCGCGTAGTTCACGTTGATTGTTTAATTGGTGGCACCAAACGGAAAGCGAATTGTAGGTGTTGCTTGCGTGATTTCAGGCTTCCGCCGCAAAGTAAATGAGACCTTCGCTCTTCTGGGATGTTACGCAGCGTCGAATGGTTGTCTGTTACCGACGTTTCGGAACAGCCTATCGGTCCTATGTTTAAGGGTGAAGTCTTGGACTGCTTGAACCCTGGTTTTGTAAAAATTCGTTGGTCAAGATGTAGGTCGATTAGAACAGATGGACATAATGTCATAAGCCGTATGTTTCGGGATAAAAAGAAACGTTTATTTTCTGTTGTGCAGGTCTACAAGTCCCGCACTTAGAGTTTCGGCAGTAGCGTCCCCACAGTCTCAGTATAAATCACGGGAAACGGAATTTAGTGCTTTAAACAGAGCCCCAAATACACCGAGCTCCCTGTGCATGTCTTGCATTCCTGACAGACCGTTTGGTTGCTTTCAGATCGTGAGCTAGTTTGTGTCACATATTCCCAATGTCCTTCTTCTTGTGATAAAAGAGAATGCTTCTTAATACGTACGGTTTATTGTTTTATGGGACGGTAACTGTATCCTATTTATGGTAAAATGAGAGGACCTCCAACACTGTTTTTGCAAGAGGTAAATGAGATATACAGTAGCCAACCACGTTTATGAAATGGAAATTTATTGGAGAAATGTAGTAAGCAGAGGTTGTATTTGTAAGTACGTCGTGGAAAATATTCGAAATCAGTTGTGTTGTTTTTGTTGTGTGTGTTCGCTATTTACAGCGACCGAACTGCTTGACCATTTGTAATCGAAATTTGTATGAAAGAACGAGGCGGGATTCTGTCCGTTCTCATTTTGTTCTGATTCTGTTTCAGGGTCGAATGATTGTCCATGAGTGCCGTTTTGGTTTGACAGATTTTTGTAAACTGGATGTGTGACCCTTCTGCTACCGTATTATTGCGTGTACTGCCGTGTATCAATTTGTCGTTAAAATACTGTTAGTTACGAAAGTCTTGTTTGTAGTTCTGTGACATATTTTCATGAAATTCGATTTAGATCGTTTTTTGTAACGAATTTTACCGGATTAATTAACTTTAAACTCATCTAATTTTTTTTTTTTTTTTTAGTTACGAGATAATTTTTTACTTTTATTTTTTTTTATCCTTTATATT
>Ga0136643_10007942_pt1 | contig 15432 bp, 7 predicted proteins | sample TergutLab28metaG_FD_96883 | JGI IMG/M metagenome (GOLD analysis project Ga0136643, IMG submission 96883) | Labiotermes labralis P1 segment gut microbial communities from Petit-Saut dam, French Guiana - Lab288 P1 (version 3) (version 3) | ecosystem: Host-associated > Arthropoda: Insects >... | reverse complement strand
TGCGCTGACCACGTGACACCCCTCTATCCGCAAAAGTTGGCACTAACTTCGCCGACCGGCGGCGGCCGCTCTGTCGGTATAGTTCGCGTGCGGACTAAGGCCACGGAGTTTAGTTTAGTTAAAATGACTATATAATTTTATATTTTTATACAACCTCGTATAGTGATCATATAAAACCCAACACCCAACGGGGATGCCATACTTGAAAAAAGAAAAATACTTCCTTTGTTCAATTACGCACCAGGCCATGAAATCGGATGGGGAGGACATAAGCTCGGCGCGTTGTTAATTTGTGTTCTGGTAGGCAACGGCAGCAGCAGTACCGCGCTGTGCAGAGAAGAAAGAATTGCTTGCCTCTGCCGAGAACAGCTCCGCGTGCTTTTACACTCGACACCAGATAAAGTGGAACACAAGTTTCACGCCCCTTCTGCTTTATTCCCCTTCGAAAGATCTTACGGTACCCAACGAGCAGAAGGCTGGGTGGTCCCAGAGCAGGTCCGAACGCAGCGACGAGAAAAATCGCTTTCTTCATCCGGGAATTTAATTCCGATTTCCCGATCGTTCGAGCCACAGCTTAGTCCTGAGGGTGCTCGCCTTCCTGGAATAAAACTAGGACAAAATGACAAGCAGGAGCCAGCTGCTCTTGCATACGGATCGGAAGAGTAACAACTAGTTGGTGAAATGTATTTTCAGGGATCAGTTAGCAGAAGTTACAAACCGAGATCAAAGATGGAACGAAGACATACAAAGGAATACCAGCATGCTGAGACAGAACCTGGACTAAGGACATTGAAAATAAATCGTATCCTACACATTCTGAAGCACAGACAACGAAGAATAAAGGATGTTGTAAGAGACAAAAGACTGGATACAAGGTTCAATGGGGACGGAACTGACCAACGGGTTTAATTCGCGCATATGATGGATTATACATTTTCAACTTCTAGTTATTGTTGCAGCTGCATGAATGGTACATATTAAAGCAACTCTTCGCCGAGAGTCAATACCCGTTCGATAATCAGAGCTGCGTTTATGCAGCACAACATTTTAATTATCGGGGTGGGAAAGAGACGGCGCTTCAAATTATGCCTACCCCTAGGATCAATGAGGGAGACCGTGGGGGAAGGGGGAGAAAAGATAGGGAGTGGTTAACGCATTCGTGAAAAACGATTCGAACAAAATAGCACAGGACTAGTACTACAGCCCTGGTGTCCTTATTAAGGTACACCTCCTGCCTTTAATTTCTGGCACTAGATGAAGCTGATTAATTAGGCTAGTGTTTCCCAACTAGGTCCGGGCGGAAACATGCAATACACGAAAAAATTTTTAAACGTCGCGAAAAATTCCGAACATTCCTCGAAATATCGAGGGGAATTTTTGACCCGAAACTGGCGATACTGTAGCAATCTCCGTACTCTATCGACTGCCTGTTTTGATTTCTGGCCCCCAAACTTTTTTGTAGGATGGGGCTCGGTTCCTCGGAAAAGGAAAATTATTTTAGTGGTTCCTACATATAAAAAAAAAAAGCTGGGGAATATCGAGTTAGGGTCACGCCTCGGTCGTTTTGATCCGAGGAAATAGCCCCAGGAGGCACGGTGGGGAAGTGAGAAAAAGGTCATCGCCTCCTCCCCCCCTCACACACGGGTAATTGAACCATGATTTTCAGGTCGTCCGGCCCGCAGTCTGGTCAATACAGTGACTGTCCTACCAGAAACATGAACACGACAGTCAGAAAGCGTCACCACAAACCTAAGCCCACTGCAGCCAAACTAATCACACCACTGCGTGATATTACAGCTAAAAGCACAGAAATGACAGACGGCGGCATAGTGCAGGCGTAACAGATATTACAAAAGGGTAGCACACTTCAGCACGAAGTGCTGGATGCAAGAGACCACGTGGAATACCTACGTGTACAGATACATAATATTAAAATGGATATTGCTGTATGCGGGTTGAGGGTTATTCGCTTTTAAACGTTCTAGAAAACTGAGCCGGATCCCTCTCCCGTCTGACCTACAAAAAATATTTATTACTAAACTGTAACACCTGTAAGAAACATTACGTGTGACAGACAGGTAAAGGGCTCCAGCTCCTTTATCGAGAACATTTAAGATGTATTAAAACAAATGACACTAAATCTGTATACGCCCCCCATATGTGGAATCAGCTACACGAATAGCAATATTGCAATGTTGCATACTCTGTGTGTTCATGTTGAAAACGTTTCTAATCAACCATCACAATTCACCACATCAGGTACAGTACAACGTACCTACACATACTCGACCATGTTTCAGTTTTTAAAGAACAATCTTCAAGAAGTTTACAATTCATAAGAGGCGACGTACGTAGGATATACACTTACATACATCTAACATTGGATACGCTACACAACTTACCATTAAGTGCATAATGCAGACTAATATGTATATTCTACATGATATGGTGTATTGTTTGGTGATTTACATGCATTAAAATGGATTCAAACACTTTATTATCCAACTGATGCACACCAATATATAATTCGCAGATACAATTAAAATTATAAAAATATTTTAAAAGTGCTCCGACATGTTTCGGATCACAAAGGATCCATCATCAGTGAACTTTGTATAGTGCTTGGTGTTATGCTGCCATAACACCGACCTTGTCCATGTCAACGGACACGATTGAGCCATTTTTTGTAATTTTAGCCAAGCACTGTACAAAGCTCCCTGATGATGGATCCTTTGTGATCCGAAACATGTCGCAACACTTTTAAAATATTTTTATAATTCTAATTGTATCTACGAATTATATATTGGTGCATCAGTTGGATAATAAAGTGTTTAAATGTCATTGATGCACGGTGCAAACATGAAGATTAAAATGGATGTTAAAGAAACCGGGCTTCAGGTCATTTAATGATTACTTAATCTGTCTCAAGATAAACGTCCAGTGCCGGGCTACCTGCACTTGGTGATAAACGAGTCCTGTAGTTTTCCCAACGGCGTGGCTGAGGATTCCGTTCTTCGGGGATATGACGCTGCGTCTTCAAGGTTCTAGAGGTCCGAGAACTCTAATCTAGATCGCTTGAAGATAAAAAAAAACCCCCCGTTCTTTCGAAAAGTCTGAAACCCACTGAACAGCAAGGCAGCACCATATCCCAGTCCTCACATTACGGAAGCTTCGTGTTTGTTACACACAGACATGAAACGGCTTTTAATATTAGATGTCCTCATTGTCTTGGTGACGCAGTGAGTCTGGTACAAATACACCGACATTTCTTCATCAAAGCTGGTACATTTCTTACAGACTGAACGGCGTCAAATCTACGACAATATTAGCCTATTCGGAGAATATCTCGCCTATCTCAGCAACGTGGCCACCTTCTCAAAAAGCCCGTCCTGGTTCGTGCCTCTGTTATGCACTGTCACATGACATGGTAGCCCAATTCTGAATTATGCAGCTGTGGGATGCAAAGCGGCTGTGATCAATTTTACGATACATCCTACGCCCAGAACAGACCCTTGAAGCAAAACGTCTTTGATATACATTCTTATATCATTAACTTCTTTATGCTTACGGTATCCAAACACAACATCTTTGTAAATTCTACACAGGCCAGGGCTGTCAGACACAAGACAGATTGCGTGTCAAATCCCCAAAACAACTCTACATCTCGGGCTGCAAAGCACTAAGTCACGTTTCGCCGTCCTTCTTAATCTGAAAAATTTTCAACGCAGAAAAACGCAGCAGATACACAACACTCGTCGTATTCAATTCTGAAGGATTCCTTCGGTACATTACACACTAATAACGTGAGAAATACAGTTAAACGTCAGGAACAATATAACGTGCGAGGGCCGCATCATGAAGCTCTGCTTGCCGCGTGTAGGACAGGCCTGGTACGGGGAATCGGTAATTGTGTGCACCACATGTTTCGACGTTACACAACACGACCCTTCGACCGCAGTTTATGTACAGAGTTCGTCTGGTTCAGAACAGACAGGGACCGTCTTCCGCAACATGACTAACCGACTGCTATTTCCTTCCTCGTTTCGACACGAAATACACTAGCGGCGTTTCAAACCCTCCACCGAAACACGTCTGCAAATCCATGAGGGAATTATATATTATTTCCAGTTACACGTTTCCCCGTAGCAAAGTTAATTTCTTAGAAGAAGATACAATGATTTAAGGTATTCAAACCGGTTCATTTAAAGGCAACTCTCTCAGCACTAAATCTGAGATGTACATATTTCAACATGAAATAGCCCATAAAACGGTCATGCAGATACAGTCTCCTCGGATCATCATCGCAGGGTACAGGTTTGGTTCCCAGGAAGACGTTACGCCGACGAAGTAAGCGGCACAGATAAGGTGTTTCGCCTTACGATCAAATGCGTTCTGGGCTGCCTATTATCTCCATGGGAACAAAGATAAGCAGTCTGCGTAACACAGTAACATGCTTAGCTCGTTAGTTCACGAGGATGCTTTAGCAACTTACGATATTAAACTGTAAGACAAGTGATATACCGAGCTCGTCCATAATAAAGGTACACCCAACGCCTGACTCAAACAAACCGCAACGCGACTTCATTGGGCGTACAGGTATTCGCCACATAACGACATTTCGGTAAACGACGGACCGTATTTACGACGGTGGTCCCATAAGATTACAATATTATATTAACCAATGTGTTAAAATTGCCTACAGTATTCAGTACAGTAACGTGCTGTACAGGCTTGTAGCCTAGGAGCAATAGGCTATACCATATAGCCCAGATGTGTAGTAGGCTATACTGTACTTGCTAAGTTTGTGTAAGTACACGTTCGCACAACGACGAAATCGCATAACGACGTATTTCTCAGAACGTATCCCCGTCGTTAAGTGACGTATACCTATATTTGTATCGGACTAAAATTAATAACAACCACTCCTAAATGTGTAAATGGATAGTATTAAAACTATTACGCACATTTCAACAAACGTTAATGGTAATAAAAACAAAAAATCAATATAAAAGATTTAGAAAAATTCCGGGTTAAGCAGGTTCTTTTGAAACGTAACCATCTCATTGGTCAGGGCAATACGATGTGTGTGTTCACCATTTAAAAGTTACAAACGACACACACCGATTTAAAACGGAACTTATGTCCTTAAGATTTCGATGCATGGCACTAGAAAAATAATGGCTCACGGACACAGCGAATCCATTGAGCGTATCTTCAGAATGCTACCAAATTATTACAGAAACCAGACGCCTTCGCTGCAACAGTCTCTCTCTCTCTCTTTACAACATCACACTACTTCTTTATACCATTTGATTTTAACTCAGCTTTAAAGAATTCCGATATGGCGTGTGGTCATAGTCATAAGTAATATCCGAACATTGGCCATCTTCACAGATTACAAGCTCACGGCGTTTAGAAGGCAGGATTTCATTGTCTTCTGGTGAAACGGGGGAATGGAGAGAACAGAACCTGCTCGGATAAGCCCGTTAGAGGCCGCTAGCTTCCATCCCTGGACACAGAACAAAATCAACACTGAGAATGTACAGACACTCTCCGACTTAAGAAATTCAGTCACGCAAAAGAAGAAGAAGAAAAAAAGTAAAGATGGTAAAAAAGTGAAATAACATTTTTGAAGAGCGCGCCGCATTTTTCCTTGCGGCAATCAAAGCGTGATAAGATTAGGGTGATGGAAGAATACTGCTGGGCGATAACACACGGCGGGGCGTTCGTACTGCGGCCGATTAGGTTCCCGTGTGTTAGAGTCTGAATTTCAACTGGACTCCCTTGTACTGTACGTACATACAAATGCAGTTAACCACGTGCATAGTCAATTCTACCAGCGCGTAACTCGGCTTGGCACCCGACCGACCTTCCGTAACGTGACTACAGCGTCGGAAAGTGTTTATACACTCGTCACGCCGTAAGTTACTTGCGAGAAACAACTGAGTTCTGGAACCGCAACTGATGCTTACAATTAAAACAAGACTCAGCAACCACCAAACATGGGCTGCCTGCAACACATCAACAAAATCATCAAATTAAGACGATACAATGAAAAGAACCACTCAAGAAAAGAGACAATGTAGCTGGAGATTTAAAGGGCGTTATAATCACCACCGACGGAACGCTATCGAACATTTTACAAAAAAAATACGCTCAATAAAACCTACAGCATTTGAAGTAAAATAAAACTTAGGTTTAAAAAAACACCCACCCTCAACCAACGTCCCTTGAATTACAACCACAACGCTAATCAGAAACCAGAGAATCGGCAATGTGTTGTCACCAGAGACGGGAGAAAAATCTCTAAACTAGATAAACAGTGATATATATATATATATATATATATATATATATGTGTGTGTGTGTGTGTATACACACACACACACACACACACAAACACAGAAAAATAATTTAAATTTTTACCCTCCCAAAAATTGTTTTTGTTTTTTATCTCGGACCATGGCCACTGTCCAAAATTTCAGTCACGAATATCACTGCATGTGACTATGCTACAGTCTAGAAGACCGGAGAATCGAGACTTGGTTCCCAGTCGGACCAGAGACTAGTCTCGTCGCCACAGCATTCTGACTGCATTTGAGGCAAGCAAACCAGTTTCCTCCGAATGGAGACCGGGGACACGTCCTCATAGGGTAATGGGCCGAGATGCTCCGCTGCCCACTCACCTTCATACAGTCCCTAGTTTACGAATGCGTGCAGTATACCTCCATTCCTCAAAACACCTTCACGGCGTTGCGCTTAATTAAGCAAAGAAATATCTTTAACTTTTTTACATACAGACGTAACGTCATTTGTGCCCGTAACCACAAACCACAGTCCCAACTCGCATTCACGCATGCTGTATGCTGTTTGTATTGTGCGGCTCAACGCTGCCTCTCACTAAGTCGTGTTGCCAGTAGCCGGTTCTCTGCATATGAATGCCAAGTGAGGGGGCGGCCACTTGTTAAAAGTTGAAAGGAGACAGAAGAAACGCGCAGGACCTAAGTCTGTGTACAGCCACGGTTACAGCTGCTCTGTCACTTGGTAAGAAGAAAAATGCATGCTGAGTTTCGACGGGGAAACCCGAAGGAAAGGGACCACTTGGAAAATCGGTAATGACAATACAATATTAAAACGAATCCTAAAGTAGGATGGGAAGGCCAGCACCAGATTCAGCTAACTCACGAGAGGGACAGGGGGCCGGCTCTTGTGAATACGAAGTTTCGGGTTCAATACCATGAAGGGAACATGGTTTGCTGAGGAACTGTCAGCTTCTGAAGAAGAATTCCGCTCCATGGGGTTGGTTCGTCATTTCAGGGTTACTTACCGACTCTAATGGTCAGTACAATTAAATGGTGCAGTAACAGTGATTGATGAACTGAACAGGGTCACAAAGAAAGTGGCAATGGACCGCTAGAAGTGATCCTAGAATTTTTCTGGACAACGTAAAAAAAACCACACCCCAATACGCTGTCGTGACGTCACGATTAACAACGATAATGCACGAACAATACAGTGTCAACAACGGTACGTAAACTATTTTGATGTATGTACCGTGCATCTTGTACAGTTTGTTATCCAGACCAACAAATGAACTATGTATGTATATATAAATTCGCAGAGTACAACCAATTAGATGCAAAGTTTCACAATTTATTTATTTCTGTAAGACGCTGTACATGTTTCAGACGGGTTTTCCGTCCATCATCAGGAGCTCAAAACTGCACATACAGCGTCAGGTATTTGTCAGACCAATGCTATTACCTGCTGCTAGCCTGGACGGCTAGCAGAAGGTAGCAGTAACGGTCTGACAAATACCTGACGCTGTATGTGCAGTTTTGAGCTCCTGATGATGGACGGAAAAACCGTCTGAAACATGTAGAGCGACTCTGAGAAATAAATAAATTGTAAAACGTTGCATCTTGTTGGTTGTACTCTATGAATATATTCGCGATGCACGGACCTATAAATGTTAAATAAATATAAATATATATAAATAAATAAATAAATATATATAAACAATATTTTACATATCGTAAGTACTCCTACATGTTTCAATAGATCTGCATCATCTTCAGGGAGTCTAATCCTTCTACTTTGCCAAAATGATTTTATTTAGTTCGTAATTCTAATGATTTTGTAACTTTAGCAAAGTAGAAAGATAAGACTCCCTGAAGATGATGCAGATGTACTGAAACATGTAGGAGCGCTTACGATATACAAATACTGTTTATATATATGTTGTGCATTTGTTGGTCTGGATATGAGAGTGGTAGTTAAAATTACAATTCCCGCCTAAGGACTGTAATCATCGACGTATGGTTGGCTGCGTTTGAAATGTGATTACACACGCGCAGAAATCAGATTTTGTCTTTCGGCGAAACGGACTAGTCCATTTAAATTGGCGGGGGCGTCAGTTCAGTCTACCACTGGCAACCGATGTGTGCGCATCAGCGGTAGTAATGCTGGATACACCATGTTCCGAGGTAGTGTGAAGAGTACTGGCTACCCACTCCCTTCCCCTCCCGTGTGTCAACGTGTGCCATCACATTTCAACTGGACTCTACTGTCCTGTAATCCCAACCTTCACTAAACACGTGTCCTGGACATCGTTCTAACTAATGGTGCTACGTAATGTGTAAATAATTTCGCCAATGGCCACTACGCACATTTTGTAAATAACGCCAAAAATGGAGCGGAAGTTAAAAGCTTCTCAGCAAGCACTCTGTTCAATGGTGTTGGACGGTTATGAAGTAAAAAAAAAAAATGACAGCCTCTTTATATTCTGGAGCCTCAAGTTCCGCAAGATAATGTTTAAAAATTATCATTACGTCACACAAAATACTGCAGTACAAAGACCAGTCGGGTAATGCTGTGCGCTTTATAGGACAATACTTGCTGTTTATTGCAAGAATCTTACGGAACGCAAATACATTGTGCGTATGAAATGCGGTGGGGGGGGGGTTTCCATAACTTAATGTGAACAAATGTGATTACAGCGTCACATAATGAATGAAAACTATCTACGCATTGCGGCTCTCGTTTTTGTCCACGCTCAAGTTCCATCTCCATTTTATTCATCCGGTTTCCTGCGAACACTCGAAGGCTCTGATGGCGTGTGGATAAATTTAAGGACAGTCTTCAAGGAAGAGTAACACGCACTTCCTAAAACTGTACATTCTTATACGAAACAAGCCTAAAGTGCAAACAGTGTAAATTTTTTAAAATGATTCCTTGAAATGTGATATTCAAAAACATTAGCAACTTTGGCTGTTTCGGCTATGAAATTTTTTTCTTGTTTTCTACAGCTACAAGGCGGGGTGGCGTAGATGGTTGAGGCACTGAGCTACAAGCCGGAAGGTTGCGGGTTCTATTCCCGATGGTGTCATAATCCTTCCGGCCGCACTAAGGCCCTGGAGTCGACTCAGCCTCCAAAAGAATGAGTAGCAGGGGTAAAGACGGCCGGTAAGTAGGGCTGACCTTACCATCTTTATGTGCCGATTGTCTTGAAATATGGGAGTCGGAACCTCCTGGAACCCTCAGGGCCTGTACAGGCTTGTAATGGGATTGCTTTACAGTTACAATGATAAGCCATAAGCCTGTCGTAAGTCCTAAGGTTTATGAGGTCTATCTCTTTTTTTTTTGTCGCAAACAATAACTGAAAATCTATTTCAGCAGTTTTTCTTCAGGCATTAAGTTTCAGGATATCACGAACATTTCATTCATTTACAGCAAAATTCTACTTTGTATATTATAGAAACATGTAGATTATCACGTTGGGGCATAAAGTTAACGTTTCTAAAACAAATGCATCTAGATCTGAAACACACACACACACACACACAAAGACTAATAAACAGTTTACCGTCGACCATGCGGTATCCATTTTTTATTAACCACTTCCACTAAACAAAGTGTCAATACAAGCCTAAAGGTACGATAAACAGTTACATAAAGATATAAAAGGTGCATCTAAACAATGCTGTGTGCAGGTCAGTTCGTAAGTTCAACGCAGAATTAGTCGGCTAATTTTGAAACTATTCGTCCAGACTAAAGAACAACTCGGTGACCTTCTTCAGTGTAATTGGATGAACGTCACGAATTACAAGCTGCCCAAATGATCATCTACACGTTGCCAGACCACTTCAATGCTGCAAGCAGGTACATTCCCCATCATATTAATACACACGCCCTACTAGTCAAGCCGCCCGTTCTTACCGCGATAAATAATATGCCTACGTACAAGAAAGAAATTACATGAAGTGCGAAAGGCATATGTAATCTTTTATATTATTTACTAAGGTGAAAACGCTCAACGATCGTTACATATAAAGAAAGGCTGCCAAACGTAACACCGATGGACATAATCGTCCTATGTAATATGAAAACTGTTTAAGCTCGCCTGGCAACCAAAACAGCACATGAGGAACTGAGGAGACGAAGAGTTTTGATACAGGGACAGGCGTACAAGCTACCCACATGCTACAAGTAATTGGCAGTAGGCGGATGTCATCTTGCGCTTACCTTTATGTGGTAGGAGTTGAGCTTGTGGCGAGGGAGGGAGTTGAAAGAGCTGAAATCCTGGCGTCTTGAGAAGATGCCGTTACCTCCACTGCTTCCGTGGCTGCAAAAAAGACCACAAGAATGGGATTACAATCTTAAACCTAAGACACAAACTGTCTACTTGTGGCTGCAGACCAATCCCAACATGAATAGCCCATGTTTGATCTTAAGAAAATTTGATGTTTGTGTGACCGTGCATCACTGATACAATAATACAAGCAGCCAACTAGATGCAACAATAATAATTTTATTATTAATAATTTCAATCAGCTCAACACGTTTCGGGAGATAATTTCGCCCATCCTCAGGAGCACTAGACTGTGTTTACAGCTTGTGGTATAGACAGCGACGATGCCGCCTGCTGGTGACCAGGACGAGGTGTTCCACAGTTCCACCTCGTCCTGGTCACCAGCAGGTAGCATAGTCGGTGCTTTATACCACAAGATGTAAACACACTGAGGATGGGCGAAATTATCGCCCGAAACATGTTGAGCTGATTGAAATTATTAATAATAAAATTATAGTTGTTGCATCCAGTTGGTTGTTTATATTACTTAAGAAAATTATATGCTTATATCGAATATGAGAAAGTGCGGTCTTGCATATTCCTATACAGTATACAGCAATACGGTGTACAGCGCAAAACTCAAGCTTTCAGGGTTCTGACAAGAGTTCGTGCATTTATTACGCACACTTCCGGTGTAACTGTAATGAGGACTCTTACACGCACAGGTAATTTAAACCAAACAAGAATACCGCCGTCTGGAAAAATTATTCTATAGGCTTGCTGGAACATAACCACCGAGCAGGTCCGTGCAGTGTAGCAGGAACGTTCTATTCTTGAGATCTTCGCTCTTCTGGGATGTTACGTAACGTAGATGGGTAGTTAATTAACGACGTTTCCGGACAACCTCTCGGTCTCATCTTCCTGGGTCAAACAGTCCAAGTGACTGCTTGACCCTGAATTTGACTGCTTGGCCCTAGAATATTAGACAGAAAAGTTGTCCCGAAACGTCGGTGGGTAACTATCAATCTGCGTTACGTAACATCCCGGAAGAGCGAAGATTCCACAACGCAGTTGAAGCCTGAAATCACGCATGCTCTATACTTATTCGACAGGTGGCCGGTTTGGCCCCCGGGCAGGACATAGCTATCCTGAGGTTCTTCGATGATTTCCTCAGTCACTCCAAGGAAATTCCGGGACAGCACCTCAAATACTCCACGATCACTTTCTTCCATAATCTGTCATATTCATCATACACGATCTTGCCATCTGCTATACTGATAGCATCCTATTATAAATCACAAAAGTAACCAAAGCTGAAAAGGGAAAACACCTAGAGGAAACAGAGTCAACACTGTCCTCTCCTCCCCCAGTCATCACTCAGGACTGTGCCCCCCCCCCCCCTTCTACAAAGATAATCTGCTTAAAACTAAGGAAAGAATAAAGCTCTCCCCATATTGCAACAAGCGCAGTGACATTACAACCTAGGGGGCGACGACGTATAGGGACATCCACGCACCCTTAATCTGGGAACCTGGCAGAGGTGAATGGTCAGCTTCACGCCCGGGCCGCTTTACCCAGGTACCCGCTGTATAGGGGGCTGTATTGGCCTCAGCACTGGTACTATGCGGAGGTGAAGAGAAAGGATTGTTATTGTGCCAGGCATCGAGTCCTGGTATACCAGGCCGTAGCTTGCCACTACAATGGCTGAACTCTTCCGGTATGTATTGGGACCAAAGCAATCATAAATTAACTTGCGTCAACTATTCGTCCAAATAACCACTGCAAATCATATGAGGTGCACATATGACACATGCGAGTACAGGAGTCCTCAGTTACTGGCGCTAGCGATAAGATAAGGCTAAAATCAAAATATAACTCCACACCCCATTCGATTATCTCGTTAACCCTATAGCCACCCCAAACGGAACGTGCGAAGAGACAGACACGTTCCCCGGAAAATATGAGGTGCTAGGGACGTTCAGTACTCCGCAAGAGGAGATCAACATGGTGTCTATTAATTAACTTATTTTTTATTCATTCGTTATTTCACACACTAATTCATTTAGTATTATCATTATCATCATCATCTCCTTTATGCAGGGTATTTATACTTATTTTCCTGAGACAAACTATGTCCCTAGGGAATACGGTGTTGCAGCTATTCTGCTGTTACTATTCATGGTGCTTATATCGTTAGTTTCAGTGTTGAATCTATTGTATTTTTACATTAGTGCCCAATATGACTGTTTTCTGTAGTTCTTTGACTTCATGTTTTCCTGGTATGCTGCTCACGTATTTTCTAATGACTTTGAAATAGTCCCAGTTATATTATTATTATTATTATTAATGTAGTGAGCTGTCAGTGGATCAGACTGTACGTGTACAGTGTCGAACATTCATCACGGTCCAATTTTAGCTACTCTTCTGGTAACAGCCAGGAAAGACCGCGCAAAAACCACGAAAAGCTTCAGTCTGCATAGTCCTTCCCAAGTACGAAGCAGTGCTGGCCACTCGCTCGCCAAAGTTCGGGACGAAAAGTTAGTGTCTATAGAACGAAGCTGTCGTCGCAACGTTTCATGGTTTCTGCCCCTGTAGCCATGCAGTTGTGCTCTACACATCCACCAGACACATTTACATATGGACATTACATTATGTAACAACTAGCCAGTCGGCTGGCGATGAAATACGGTCTGCTAGATATGTCACACGTGTCTGCGAGTCGAAGGAAACCATTTCCAGAGCCTTTTGAACAATTCAACAATAACAGATAGACTTACCACACCATGAAGAGAGTGCACGTACGCCCTGCTAACCTCAGTACTTGATGGTGGTGAGTGCACGACCCGGCAGTTTCAACACCAGGCAAAAAACTCTCGAACAGCTAGACAGGAGTCTGGCTGGGCCACAAAGCTGCCCAGTACACGGCAAGGAGAAAAATTCTGCTTCTAATAGGAAAGGAAATTAGGTAGTCCAGCCCGCAGCCACTTATTCGGGATGAAAATGGTACAGGGTTAATCTATTAAGGTAAAGGTAAGGTAAGGTAAAGTTCACCCTAGAACAGGCCACGAAGGCCCAGAGGGGGAGTAGAGATATAGCTCTACTCTTTCTTTAACTTGGGCACTAAATGGGGGGGTGGTCAATGGCATGCCCCGACCGCCTTACCCCCGGGAGAGACCAGGTACTCATTGTACAGGAGGCTGGGTGGGCCCCGGGGCCGGTCTGGACGGGTGCGGAAAATCTTGCCCCCACCGGGATTCGATTCCCGGACCGTCCAGCCCGTAGCGAGTCACTATACCGACTGCGCTATACCGACCCACGGTTAGTGGGTTAGTTAAACAAATAAATAAATCGGTTGACAGCCTTTACATGCACAGTATGTACAGTGTTTAACGCACCCTGAGCGCGTTCAGGAAAAGGGTGCTGAAGAAAACATCTAAGCCTTAGACGGAGAACAGAATCGGAGGATGGAGAAAACTGCGTAACACGAAGCGAATATTATTAAAGTGAAAAAAAAGAGTATAAGAAAGACGGGGCATGTTGTATGTCGAGGGAACAGAAATGCATATATATGAAGGGACTTTGTTAGAAACCCTGAACGAAAGAGACTATGCAGAACCGAGGAAGTATATGGAAGGATAACAGCATAATTGACCTCAACGAAACAGGCGCGGGAGTATGGACTGGATTCATCTGGCCCAGGAGAGGAACCACTGTCGAGCTCTTGTGAATGAGGTTATGAATTTCCCGGTTCCATAAAACGCCGGGATTTTTTTTTTTTAACTAGCTGCAAATATATTGGCTTCAGACGAAGCACTCCGCTCCGTGAAGAGACTTAGTTAATGTGGCGTCCAAAGTAGCTACTTCCATCTAAATGCGGATGGAAGGGTAATGCAGGTATATGCAGTGCAGATGCAGACCTTTCTGCAGGTCATGTGTACGTACAGACGAAAGTGACTCTCGCGTATCGTGCGTAATCCATTAACTTATTCCCGCGCTGGATTCGTGTGTTTATTCTTTCGTTTGCCGCCACCTCTCTGTTTGACTTTGTACCAGAGGCCACACAGCGAAGGCCTGCCATGTTCGCTTCAGTTCACACAGCTCTAGGGATTTTGTAAATACAGGTATCTAAAGGGCACGTGTATATAAATACGCGTTCGATATGCATGAACTTCCATTGAATTCCGTCACCTGCAAATAAAAAAAAAAAAGGTTCCTGAACGCTGAGTGATTAGCTTTCCCCTTCGGGAGGATTTCCGGAATCGAATCTGAGCTTGTATTCCAATTACCTCGGCGCCCATTTTCGTTGACTCTCCAGTACCTTCAGCCCAACGCGAAAATATTTTAAAAATCGGAAATATGACGTTTATCTAGTGTATAAATATTCCGTTCCTATTTGCAGAAGTCGCACTACGGTTGAATTACAAATATAACCCGGTTAATGAAGGTTAGGTAAACACCATGCTGTTGATTACAAAAATTAGACTAGAAATTTATCATGACTGTTAACTGCATTAAACATTACAGCCCATTGGTTAGTTTATGTACACTTTTTAACAATGCAAGTTATGCCTTCTGACCACGCAGTGTATTTATATGTTTCGTATGGATCTCAGAGCAAACAGTGGTTACTTGCCTAGTCAGCATTAACTTCTTGACTTTTACAACAAAGCGTGTTTACTGCGCGGTACGAGCTTAATATGAATTTCTTTTTTCGTCTTACATGGTTTAAGTGTGCGCCGGGTAGCTCAGTCGGTATAGCGACTGAGCTACGGACTGGACGGTCCGGGATCGAATCCCGGTGGGGACGAGATTTTCCGCCCGTCCAGACCGGCCCTGGGGCCCACCCAGCCTCCTGTAAAATG
>Ga0136643_10007941_pt1 | contig 15433 bp, 7 predicted proteins | sample TergutLab28metaG_FD_96883 | JGI IMG/M metagenome (GOLD analysis project Ga0136643, IMG submission 96883) | Labiotermes labralis P1 segment gut microbial communities from Petit-Saut dam, French Guiana - Lab288 P1 (version 3) (version 3) | ecosystem: Host-associated > Arthropoda: Insects >... | reverse complement strand
TCTGGTTAGACACAAAGCTACAGAACGGATAAAAACAAATCTAAAAGAATAATTATAGGGCTAAGTAAATTTCCGTTGATATTTCTACTTAAACGAACTCCATGTGCTACAGTTGTCGAGTTCTTCCAGACAAGATAACATTCGCTCTCAGTCGGTGAAGACGTTCCCTCCTCTCATTGAACACAAAGGTTCATTATCCTATCCAAGGGAGATCACCAATAGATTCCAACACGAGCCAGGAAAATTTAGTCCACATTCTTTATTTGTGTATAGTCCATATTATTATTATTATCCTCCTCTCATGCGCCTGTAGATCTCAGAAGTGATCACATTCCGTCAATTTTGCTGACCAAAATTTTGTACGCATATGCCATCCATTCTTTCATTCTCTTTAACCCGAGAGTCCCAAGCTGATCATCGTAAAACAGTTTTACATACAGTGTGCATTATGAGATTCCTACTTATCATTATCTACAGCTGTCGTATTAGTTCTCTCTTTGTCAGTTATTATCATGGACAGTTTGTGTATAGTAACAAAAATGAATTTAACTTCAGTTATGTGAAGTTAAACAAATGAAAGGATGCAGTAACTGTATGTGCTTGCATTGCTGTAACAGTTCGTTTAAAGAGGAGGTATTTGAATTATATGTAAATTAACTTTCTACCGTCTGAGATGAATTATTTGGTTATTCTGTATGCTCCTTACTTGTTCATAAATTTTGTTCCAGGAAGATGCCTTTGAAATAAAAGATAGCTAAACGAGAAAAAGAAAGAAAGAAAGAATGAAAGAACGAACGAAAGTACGTACTATGTATGTATGTATGTATGTATGTATTACGAGGGGGTGCTGATAAGTCCTTAGCCCGACCAGGAAAAAAAAGCTACAGCGACCAAACTCGGGATTTATTCAACGTACTCCCCACGAAGCTCAATACACTTCTTAGCCCGTTGCTCTAATTTTTGCAGGCCATTCAAAAAAAAAATTCAGAAGGTTGTCCGTCCAACCACGTCTCCGCGGCAGCAATGACTGCGTCTGACCAAAAATAACGACCTTTCAATTGCTTTTTTCAGTCCAGGGAACAGGTGGTAATCCGCGGGGCCTGATACAGAGAATAGGCATCTAGTTGGTTTTTATTCTTCAGTTACAACGTAGGCCTCTGCTACAGAGTTCTGACGGTGGCGAATGACATCTGAATTCATTAAGTTCAGGGGATTTTTTGTCCACCATATGTATTGAAATTTAACACAGTGCGTTGCGGAAACAGAAATGGTTCCCGTCTTTCGGAAAAAGCAATCCTGAAGATGGCGAAACATATCGCGTTAAATTTCACTAAACGAAGGCAAACGCCTATAAAATTAATAAACTGAAACACTTACGCGTGTTCAGTTCGCTTGAATAATTCACTTATAACTGGAATAAAAACGATGGCTCACCCGGTGTGCGGTGTGCAAGCAAGCAAGCTACGTCAGTGTATGTCCCGATTCATTGTGGTATTACGTATTTCTGTAGTAAGACCAACTAGATGCACCAATGTATCAAATTTATTTTATTTTGGAATGACACTCTACATGTTTCGGACGGTCTTTCCGTCCATCATCAGGAGTTCAAGACTGTACATACAGCAACAGGCATTTTTTAAACAGATACTGTTGTCTGCTTGCTAGCAAGCAGAAAGCAGTATCTGTTTGGTTGCTGTGTGTACAGTCTTGAACTGCTGATGAAGGACGGAAAAGCCGTCCGAAACGTGCAGAATGTCATTCCAAAATAAAATAAATTAGACACATTTGTGCATCTAGATAGTCTTACTATAGAAATAATATTACGATGCACGGCCCTATGAACGTCAAATTCTTTGCGGTATCTTACTGACTGCCGAGCGGATTAACAACGACCATAGTGTTTGGATTTTTTGTTCGCTTGCACTAACGTTTCTGCCTGTAACTACCATTACAATTAGGAATGCAATATATCCATTCTCTATTCTGTCTCTACCAGGATATAAACTCGCTGAATGAACTAAAACATATAACTGAAGGAAAGCTTTTACAGTGGCAGTCCAAGATGTAGCGTCAGAGTGAGCTGAAATTCCGGCTCCTGTTCTGGCGGTCCCGGTCTCTGATGTAGGTCAGGAGACTAGTTTTCTGGCCGACAGTTTAGTTATTTTTCTCAGTCTCTCCAGTCTAATGCTGCAGCATGCTTCAAATTAGACAACGGCCGGTTCCTTGCACATCTTTCCAGTTCATCTTTTATTATAACCTTTCCGGTCGACTCTGTGAAATTTGAACTACTTTTGCGTCGTTAACAAACGACGAATACACGTAAAATAGGAATAACAGTCGTTAACAAACTACAGTAAAGGCCTAAATATTGAAAATGTGTAATCTTGCACACAGAGTTTATTAAGTGTTCTGTGATTCCACGATAAGAATCAGTTGTGAATACTGATGTAACAGGCGAAAGAGGTCGGTTTTTATAATGGAGATGAAATTTGTTTGCTATGAAGTGGTAGGCAAATGTTTATTTATGTTCAGATAAGTTTCGTGCTTCTAATACTAAGACCTTTATTTCGAAAAACAATAACAAGAAAATTAACTGAAATTTGTTCTTATCTGAATTTACGTAAACTGCTATTATATGCGCTTCGTTAAGACGCTTTTGGCGCCGAAATTATTTTTTTAATTTTAGCACACCTGTATATAAAATGTGAATAACACAGGAACTAAATATGTTAGAATTATGAAACAAACTGGATTTTGAAGAGAAAAAAACTGAGAGTATATACCATGTTTAAAATATTCAGTACCTGTATTTGTTGAATAAATATATAAAATTCAACTTTGGAGGTTAGCGGTGCGGTACGTCAAATATAGTTGACATTAGGCGTCTAAATGTTAAAAACAAAGGCTTTTCAGAAATTTCGGATAACAGTTCCCAGAAACGTATGAAAGGCAAGAACATGAGAAAGTTCAAAATGAAGAAATATCTGAGAACAGGCAGATGAAAAAGATTGCCTATTGCGCGCACACGCGTTTCAGTACGCTTATTAAAACGTATTGTGTGCTATTGAGGCGAATTGATATTGTAATGTCGTTGTAAATGGCTCGACTACGTAATACGGACTGAAATATCGGTATCTCTCATTTCCGTTTATTGTTGCCACCTTCTGGTCACGTCCATAACTAACAGTTACTTTGATTTCTGTAGGAAGATAGAATGGAAAGGTCTAAGTTCCCAAGCACAATTTACAGGTGAATAACTGACTTGTGTCTAGGCGGATATGTGTGTATAGCAATGCGTCTTACGTTATAAGCGAGGCGTTTCCTTAGATTGAGCCCTTAAGGTTACTGTGTGCAAAGTACTGTTATCAATCCGACATGAAATATGGAATTTCAACAGTGGCAGTAAATTAGTATTACACAAACGTACGTCAGCACAATCTATTTATTCTAGAGTAAGGCTACATGTTTCGACTAAATGTTAGTCATCTTCAGTCCCCTACAATTTCGTTACCTGATGCTTTGTCCACTTTGGGATCCCATAGTGTTTACATGTGGATTACTTATTTGCTAAAGCTTTTAGAAAAGTTATAACTTTAGCAAATAAGTAATCCACATGTAAACGCTATGGGATCCCAAAGTGGACAAAGCATCTGGTAACGAAATTGTAGGTGCCTGAAAATGACTAACATCTAGTCGAAACATGTAGCCTTACTCTAGAATAAATAGATTGTGCTGACGTACGTTTGTGTAATACTAATCGATTTTCAAGCACATCGTGATGCCTTCATTCAGAATAGTGGCAGTAAAGCAAAACTTGGCTTGCGTCTAAGAAGTTTACATATCCCTGCTCTTCAGTTTGGATAGCTATAAAACAGTCTGATTGAATGAAAATCAGACTGCCAAAAAGAAACCAATCCGAGACTGTAACAAAGAATAAAAAGGGGCTGATCTTATAAATGTAGACAATCAGATTCTGTCTTTAGAGTTCTATTTTCTGAAAACGTCACCTATCCAGTGTAATGGAATTCTTTCCTTAAATGTAGGCTTTAAAAAAAAAAAAGAAATTTCTTAGTGAAGAAAATAAAGGATAGGAGGGGGATTCTGGTTGTTTGTGAAACAGTTCGTGTAGCTGTCTGCTTCTCTGTACTGCGTAATGGAAATTCTTTCAATTCCTGTTTGGCATATGATGGAACAGCGATCATCCAGATATAGGAAGCAAGGTCCAGTTATGAGTACGATAATGGATCGCCACATTCTTCTGCGTCATCGTATGGCACAAAAACACAAACCATTTCGAAACGCTATTCCATTATCATCATTACTTTTGGTGTTGCTTATCTTCTTCCATCATCACCATCCATAATTTTCGTCAACCCTATTATGATGTCCACCTTGCATAAGGCACCCTCGAAATCCAGGAGGCCGTGAACCTACATCGAGGGGCCCCGAATCGCGCTTGGGTCCCTGATATTTGTTCATCTGCCTTTGTACTACCGTGCGATAGTAACTCTGTTATTGTTGCTTTGTAAGAATATCCACGTCGGTGCACAAGTACATACATGGAGCAGAAACCTTCTTAGGAATTTAGTAATCGCTCAATTAGAGAAGATTTTTTGTAATCTTCATGTTTGCACCGTGCATCAATGATAATTAAACACTTTATTATCCCACTAATGTACATTATATAATATGTAGATACAACTAAAATTATAAAATATTTAAAAGTGCTCCAACATGTTTCGGATCACAGAGGAACTATCATCAGGGAGCCTTGTACGGTGCTTGGCTAAAAATTACAAGAATGATTCTATCGTGTCCGTTGACATGGACAAGGTCGGTGTTATGGCAGCATATTCTGACAATATGTCACAATATGCTGCCAGAACACCGACCTTGTCCATGACAACGGACACGATAGAATCATTCTTGTAAATATTTTATTTAAATATTTCATAATTATAATTCTAGCTACATATATATATTGTGCATTAGTTAGATAATAAATTGTTTAAGATTTTTTTTAACTGAAAGTTTCATTACCGCAATCTCGGGAGGTCGAGACCATTTAGATAACACTAAATAAAATATTTGTTGTAAATCACCATTGAAGAGACAACTTGGCCTGCCGAGTCATAGATGTAAGAATAGTATTTATTTATTTAGCTTGTCATGTCCGTCCATCCGTCCACATGGAACAACTCGGCTCACACTTAACGGATTTTCATAAAATTTTATATTTGAAGATTTTTCGAAAAATCTGCAGAAAAAAATTTGACTTTTATTAAAATCAGACAAGAATAACAGGTACTTTACATGAAGACCTATGTACATTTATGAAAATATCTCATTTAATTCTTCTTAGAATAAGAAATATTTGGGACAAGTGTTTTAGAGAAAATCAAAACACACTTATATGTCCAATAACGTTTTTTTTTTCTGAAAGTGATGGCGGTTATGAAATAATGTGGAAAAATATTGCAGATCCGGACAGGTCACAGATGACAATATAATACGGCGCATGCGCTTTGCGTGCCGCATAACTAAGGCTACAAACGCAAAATCGGAATACCTAATACTTATTGCTTTTCCACGGCAACAATGGTTGCACGAACACAATATTTCAGATTGTAATTATCTAACGGTTCGACGTTGTTTAACGATAAAATAAATACTGCACAGAAAGTCGCGGTCGTGTCCTAGTTTAAGGTACTATCCTTGTATTTGCATGGCGGGCTGAAGGAAACGAAGGAAAATGCCAGGCAGGATAGATGGTGTGCCGACTGAGATTCGAATCTGGCACCTGCCTAATAAAAGCCAGGAACGTTATTGTTTCAGCTGCTTTGCTCGAGACAATACTGCATGGTGGATACTGTGGGGAAATGTTGGGAGAAGTGACATAAGTCACCAAGCGTAGAAATGAAGAGGTTTTTGTGCAGTTGGTGATAAACTTTGTATTTTCTTGAAGGAAAAGAATAATTTGGTTTGTTAAATAATTATAATTCTCTGTAGGAAGACCCTGTAGGGAGTCGTTGGCTATTCAGCTGCTTATTTTCAGGTATTCAAACTAGTGTATACTATATCTTAATGAACTCTAAGATGAGTGTGACAAAAGTAAAATTGTCAGTAGGCATGCCATGAAGGCAGCCACTCATAGCTCATTTTTAATCTCCGTACCAGACGGAGGTAAGTAGTCAGCTTGACGTTCTGGCAGCTGTAACCCCTTGGAAAGAGAATCGGAATTCATTTAGCAAGGGGTTGTTTGAGCCCCAGACTCGCTCCTAACCCTTGGAATAGAAAAAAATCTGTTTTCCCTGCTGGGAATCGAATCACTATACCTTGGTTACCCAGTTCGTAGCTCGGTCACTGTATTCACTACGCTGTTATGGCTGCAAAAATGTGTGTTACCCAATACGTTATTTCTCCTTCGTTGTAGTCATATTGATCTAAGAACTGATAAGCGGTTCAGAGTCATTCTTCATTCTTCATTGTCCCCCATAAGGACTAACGCTGTTTTCCTTCCGGCTGCTGTCAAATGTCAGACCATTTTCTGACGTGCTGTTCAGGAGTTGACCCACCTGACCTGCAACACCATTAGACGCCACCCTAACTAGTGCACCCTGCTGCAACCAGCTGGGGTATATGATCGAGGTTCCCCTCTTTAGAAGCATCAATACATAAACATTGTTCCCTAAACCCCGCACAAAACCCATCAAAGATGAGAGAAGCCTTCTCTTCGCCCAAGGTTAACCAAACCTCTCAAAGAGTCCTTACATTTTTTTTAGGGGGTGCTTTCGCCACAAATTTCAGAAGAGTCGTGAGTGTTTAAGAAAATAACGAAGAATGTAACGTTCCAAGTGGCGTAAATGTAAATAAAATTGATAGTTGATAACCATGAAGAGAAATAAATAAATTTTATTCTTTTTCTTTTTCCCAGACACTCGGGAACGATGCAATAAACAAAAATACAGATCGACGCGGTGTTGGCATGCCTGTCGATGTCCTTGTTGTTATAACGGTTCGCCAGCCTAGTTATTCCGAAGGCATTTTCAAAACTCTCCCCCCCCCCCCGCACATCCTTACACACTACTTTCGTTTGTTTGTTCAATGTAACAAAAACAGCAGGTGGTGTATCTCATTGTTATGACGTAAAAACATACATCCACACACATATGTTGAAACACATTCTATATACCTTTTCTTGTCACGCTAAGGAATAATTCTATAAACCAGGGACAACGGATTATTAACACCAAGTGACATTTCGGTTGGCACAAATCATTATGCATTTCTATCTGTATTAACATCAGAAAGTGCAGGACACAAAGATATGTGTGGGAGTACAAGGTCAGCCCCACTCATTTAGAACCTCAGCATTAGATTGAAGTGAGAGAAGCAGGTGGCCCGCAGAGACTGTCTGGACGTTTTGAGAAGAGGTAAATCCAATTACCTCTGTCGGTATTCGAACCACGATTCCTCGGACATCCAGTCCGTTGCCTAGCCACCGTACCGACAGAGTTATTGCGGCTTAAAATAACTCGTACAGTTGATGTGGCCCTCTGAATGAGTCTACGAACTACTCTTACTTTTTCACCAACAAACACATTAGGCCTGTGTCATTCGGCTATGAATGGGGAATGTTCACTATCAGTTCATTGGAGCCTTCTATGAGAATGCCAATGCCTCTGTGTTTGTAGAGTGAAAATAGCGAGGTGATACCAGCGGCTTGTTCTTAAGCCCTGCTTTCAACACCAATCACATGGAGAAGAAAAAATTAAGTGGAGAATGTAGAAAGATGAATTCAAGTTTTCACATAACATTATCTTGCCATTCCTTTGCAAGAATCCAATAAAGGAACAAGTCACATGCAATCAGCCACGTTTTCCTATTTTTTAACCTGTACAGTATGGTATTGCCAGCCAGTGTGTCACCCTGATAGAAGTTGGTATGATCATTTTCTATATCCGGATATTTGGTACGGAATTCATAATGGGAAAATACTCATTCGAAAACGTTTCTTTTTTTTTTTTGTCAACTTTTGACATAATTCATAGAAAGAAGAAATCACACGCGTTAGCCGGAGTGCCTGTTCTTTGCCCGATGACGCGGCTTCGATCCCAAGCCACTCCATGTAAGCTCTAAGGTGGATAAACTGGTAACGGAAGAGTATCTTCTCCGAGTATCTCGTTTTTGCCCTGTCATAAGCATCCACCGATTTTCCTTGCTCATATTTCGTTCATCTACCACCGACGCTGTCTTACAATTTACAGAGTCTCTAATTAAGATAACAGTTGTAATTATGGCTATATTGTTATTATACTACATGTGTTTTTAACAAACTTTATAAACAGCTCAGTAATTATAATAAACTTTTGTTAGCACATTCAAATTGGCGCATTACAGACACTGAATTTTCCTTTTGTAATAATAAACTCATATTCTGAATTTTTTTATGTTCATACTATGCATTTTGATTAATTAATGTTTATTAGTATATAAACAAATGCACATAGAAGTAGTATAAAATTAATATTAAAATTACTCCGACATGTTTCGGTTTTCTTACACCATCCTCAGAGAGCTTACAAGTTTTGTCAGCTAAAGTTATGAATTATTGAGTTGATAAAATACAATATAGCAGTAGGTCCTTAGTCGTTGGTAAAATGTGGCTGCATATGTAATTCAGTTCTGCAATGAATAATATGGAGTATGTAAGGATATGTAACATTATAAGGAATTTGATAAATTATATCGATTGATTTGATGGAATCCTGACCAGCGCACCACACACACACAAACACAAACTGAACCAGAGTTAATTATAATATACTGGATCATTATTTTATCTGACCAGCATTGTTAGCCACTTTTGGCCTCTATTCCAAGGCGCGTGTGTGTGTGGGCGCTGAGTGGGATGAGTTATATACGATAAGAGAGACGACAGGAAATTACAAAATGTATTGGTCGTATAAAATAATGTCCCTTTGGATTTAAATAACTTAAAGTACTGAATCCATTGGGCCTATGGCAATAAGATTAAATTCGTGATTATGGTGTATATGTAGGTGAATATTGTATATTTTGATACGAACAACCAACTAGATGCAACAATAACAATTTATTAGTAATTTCAATCAGCTCGACATGTTTCGGACGATAATTTCGCCCGAAACATGTCGAGCTGATAGAAATTACTAATAAATTGTTATTGTTGCATCTAGTTGGTTGTTTTTATCATTGTATCTAAGATGCACGGTCACACAAACGTCAAATTTGTAAGCTCCAAACAGGCAAAAGAAATTCATTCATATAAGAACACTAAAAGAAGACTGTACAAAACAATTGCAGCTATTTGGTATAATAAGATCTGCAGAGACAAATAGTTAACGCCGAACTACATTGCCATTAAGATCAACGGCAATAACTGGCAACGCACCAACACATTAAGGGCCGCCTCACTTTTTAGACTCAATCAAACATTATACCAAAAGCTGTAAACACAGTCTAGTGCTCCTGAGAATGGGCGAAATTATCGCCCGCAACATATCGAGCTCGTTGAAATCACTAATGAATTTGTTATTGTTGCATCTAGTTGGTTGTTTATACTATTTTATCTAAGACACCCGGTCATACAAACGTCAAATTGTATATTTTCATGTATTTGAATTAAACGGGGGGATGTAACTCCAATCCACTAGGCGCAATGATTCAGAACATATTTCCGCCATTAACATTTTGTTTCCCCGTCTGTTCCTTCACTTGTCATGGATTAGTCTGTATCCTTCTCATACTCTAAATTAATCCTAAAACGTTTGTGCATCCTTTTTCGGTATGTTTGTGGTTCTGTTCAAATGATCCTAAACTGTGTGAGGGTCAGGCAGGACTCCAATTATGATAGCCTTTTTTCCTTGCTTTAATATAAGTTCACCTTTCAATGACGCTGGGGTTTGAATTCCAAGTACTGCCTTAGACGGAGGGGTTTTATGTATATAATATCATCAAATGCGTTAACAACCGTATCGTGCACCGAGAGCGGCACCATGTGAGAATTAGAGGTCCGTACAGTGTACCGAGGCCGGCATTGAAGGGCTACACAATCACGCAGTATACTCATAAACGAGTCCATTCAGAGATGAAGTTTATCATTGGAAAATGTGCAAAAAATTTTGGCAGACCACTGGATTTCTTTCGCAAACTAATTTATATGCCCGTTAACTAATATATTGTTAACTACCACCAATGCTTGCTGCGTTTGTTTCAATGTTGATTTAAATATCTTTTACCAACTACATCATTACGAACGTTAACAAGCTTGGTGATGGTGCATTTAGGAATGGCGTGAATGGAATTAGTCAGGTGTGAGGGTTGTTTGACCGTGCATCTTCCTCATGAAATAAAGTGAAATGCCTACTTGATGCAGCAAGGTAATTTTATTGATGTGTTCTTAGCTCGACATGTTTCGGGTACATACGCCCATCATCAGGAGCATTAGATGTTGAATTGCAGCATATGGTTTTCCGCACCGAGATTTTGGATGGGTGGTGGTCTTGAGAGAAGCTGCGTAGGTCGTGTGTACGGTGCGGATGGTGCTGTGTACCTTCCGCACCGTACACACGACCTACGCATCGGCTCTCAAGAACACCACCCATCCAAAAACTCGGTGCAGAAAACCATATGCTGCAACTCAACGTCAATTATCCTGATTATGGGCGTATGTACCCGAAACATGTCGAGATAAGAATACATCAATAAAATTACCTAGTTGCATCAAGTAGGCATTTCACTTTATTTCATTAGTCAGGTGTATAGTTCTAAGGAACTTTTTCAGAATTTACATTGAGGAAAGGGCAGAAGCCTCAGAAGTATACGAGTTCCGCAGTTGGCTAAAACAATACAGGAAGTTTGGTGTAATTTTTATTTCTCACTTTAGCTGTAAATTCGGCTGACCTCTTTGAAATAGTAAAGTAAGTTTGTTCCTGCGCAGGCCATGAAGGCATATGTGGGAATGGAGGTATAGTGCCACGTACTAGAATGAAGCAAGTAAACTTTTAGAATTACCAGAAACCAGGAGATGCGAATATCCGATTTCTCCAGTGTTAGGACATTGAAATGTGCCGTCTCATGTTGCATGGCCGTCTGCCACATTCTCGATTTCAAAGCCGCCGTATTGAGAGTGTACTGAAAGTGAAACTGCTGTGTCAGTAAGCACTTGTTACAGAATTCGTAGAATCTCCTCAAAGTCGTATAGTAGTTTTTTTCCGATAATAGGGGGACTTGCAATCAGAGCCCTTGGAAATCAGTCACTGTTCGATTTACTTTTGCAAGAATTCAGGGAGAATCTACATATCTACATGCGTTCGGTAATACACTTGGCCTAATTACGCACGTCTTAAGATCAGGATAACGGCTGATAAACAGCAAACTCCTTTCTGTGTTGATTTGAATTGTGCCGCTCTCGAAATAAAAAAAATATTTTGTAAGCCTACGAATAGTGGATGGAGTGTAAGGACTGTTCACCGGCATTAGAATGTGAATGTCTACGAGTTTTTACCTGAATTTTTAGTGGAATTTGTTTCTGTTCAGTTGAAAAAACGTAACGATTCAAATAATAAGAAGTCATCCTTTGCTTTGTATGACGTAGAATTTAGCGTCGCATCCCACAGGCAAAACACAGCTTGATCTTATTTGGGAAAATGGAATGAGAAAAGGTTAAGAACTAAAGGAGAAATAATGAGTAGTTTTATAACATGTACCGTTTATCAAATAATAATAGGACAATAAAGTGAAGAAAGAATACGTATATGGGTGTGTAGGTAGTACGCATAGAATGGAGAAAAATTCATGAAGTTCGTCATCCCGTTGTGTTCTATGAAATAACTAATGTAGAGTGTGTGTACTAGTCTAACACAACTATATTTATTGGTAGAATATAAAGTATTTTCTTAAAATGGCCATTATCAAGCGCGGAAACATGTATTTGTATTTTATGTAGAAAATACTTTATATTCTACCAATAAATACAGTTATGTTAGACGAGTACACACACTCTACATTAGTTATGCATTGAATCTTTTAGTTTGAAAACCTGAAACTAAGATATCACTTGAGACGGCTAGACACATTCTTAGCAGCCGACAGAGCGCGAGTGTGTGGACGTGATTCACTTAGCTCCGGATAGGCGCTAGTGGTGAGCTCTTATGACGACAACAATGCAACTTCAATATACGTGAAGCCAGGGTTGTCTGGACTAGCCGAGCAAATTTTACGCCTATATTATAAACTGTAAAGAATTCCATTCATTCAGTTTTTATTTCATTTAGTCAGTAATAAAACAGCTGGACACGCCTTGCAGTCCCTACGGCATCATCTTCATTGTCTCTGTCTCTGTTTCATTACTGCATCGACATTTGGTTTACTTCAGTCCTATGAGTTGCTACCATATCTTAATATCAGTAACAAGGCAGGCAGTGTACGTGTAACGTAACATTGGGGCGCGTTCGCGTAACCATTGTTGCCGTGGAAAAGCGAATTTTAAATATTATGAGTGTGTGTCTGTATTCTTGACTTAGTTATCCGGCATGCAAATTGCATCTTTTCTGCTCCGTATTATGTCATCTGTAAAGGAAGCTGAGGGTGTTTGAGAACATGGTGTTGAGGAGAATATTTGGACCTAGGAGGGACGAGGTAACGGGGGAATGGAGGAGACTGCATAACGAGGAGCTAAATGATTTTTACCCCTCACCCAATATTGTGCGGGTGATAAAATCGAGAAGAATGAGATGGGATGGGCATGTGGCGCGTATGGGGGAGGAGAGGGGGTGTATAGGGTCTTGGTGGGGAAACTGGAGGGAAAGAGGCCACTGGGGAGACCTAGAAGTAGATGTGTGAATAATATTAGGATGGATCTCCAGGAGGTGGGATGTGGGTATATGGACTGGATTGGGCTGGCCCAGGATAGGGACAGGTGGAGGACGGTTGTGAGTGCGGTAATGAACCTTTGGGTTCCGTGAAATGCGGGGAATTTCTTGACTAGCTGCAAACCAGTTAGCTTCTCAAGAAGGTCTCTGCACCGTGCAGTAAGTAAGTAAGTAAGTAAGTAAGTATTATGCCATCTGTGGCCATGGCTGTCCTATATTTTTCCACATTATCTCATAAACGGCAGGACCTTCGGAAAAAAAAAAAGAAGTTATTGAACGCAAAATGTGTATTTGGATTTTCTCTTCAAATGTTGCCTGAAAGGTTTTTCATTTTTAGAAGGACTGGGCGCGCTATTATCTTAACAGCACATACGTCCTCCTGTTCACTGCCTGTTATTCTTCTCATATTTTAATGAAACTTGAATTTTATCGACAGATTTTCGGAAAATCCTCAAATATTAAGTTTCATGAAAATCCGTCAAGTGGAAACCGGGTTGTTCCATGCGGACGGAGAGGCAGACATGAGGAAGCTAATAGTCGTCTTTTGCAATTTTGCGAACGCACCTGAGAACGTAAAATTTTTACATAGTTCAATACTACGAAGTTTGAAGGTTCAATATATTTTCTTTCGTCATTTGTTACTATTCTCTTGACTTCGCTAGCGTGGTGTACGCGACATTCATTACGTGATTTGGTATAGTTGCTCATGCAGCTTGTTTCGTATATGCCAGTGTAATTTTTCTTCGTACTTGCTAAGTAGTGGGTGTGTATAAAACGAAGCAACAAGATGCACTATTTTCTATTAATTTATTTCAGTAGTAAGCCTCTACATGTTTCGAGCAGGCTTGCTGCTCAGCATCAGGAGGATCAACTCTGTATGGACGGCAGTTGGTATAGTCATGCGTTGTGTTGACTATACCAATTGCTGTTTATACAGAGTTGATCCTCCTGATGATGAGCAGCAAGCCTGCCCGAAACGTGTAGAGGCTTACTATTGAAATAAATTAATAGAAAATAGTGCATCTTGTTGGATATATCACGATGCACGGCTAACGAAACATTAAATTAGTACGTGTTTACTTTGCAATATTTCGTCCCAGCTCCTAGTCCATTGATCGTCTTGATATCTGAAGCAATTAAAATCTCATCTGTTAGCTTTTCAAGAAAGAATCTGCTCCGTGGTTTCGTAGCTTGCTTTCCATACACAATGACGAATCCTACCTTTGTGGAGCATGCGTATCTGCCTTCTAAATTAGAAGGGAATTTTCTCACCCAGTTGTGACTTCTAGGGACACCCGTTGCACAAGTGTGATACTTAGTTCAGACACGAAGCATCTCTCTTCTGTGCCAGTGCCGAGTGATATCGAATAACTGCTCTCGCCCAAGCCATAACCAGAAACTGCTTAATGAGAATTACATATTGATTGATAATCGTTATGAAACTCACACTAGTCTGAGCAGTGAAGCTTGCTGAAGTTCAAAAACGTGAACAGTGGTTTATATTCAACCCCACCTCCAACTCTCTACAGCCAGTAATTCGATTTCTGACGTGTTAATTAGTGTGGTGCTGTATCAAAGCAGAGGATTAAATAATAGCAGCTGAAAAATACTAATGAATTAATTAACTATTTATTGCTGAACGATTTGCTATAAATTTAACATTTATTTAACAAATTGAAGTGTGAAATTGGTCAAATTATATTTTGCAATAAACACATGGCGACTTCCTTATCAAGGCGAAACGTTAATATGGTCTGGGAAAACAATCATTCTTCATTCTGCGACATAAGTATATTATGTATGTGAAACACCGAGTTTTAGTTGTACGTTAGATATTGCCTGTGACCGCTCTGCTTTAAAATTTCTAGAAATCGGAAAGCCTTCGCGAAAGCAAATCGCAGGCTTTCATTATAACTTCGAAAAGTTCACAAGAAATTTTATTTGAGCGAATAAGAAAAAACAGTGTCTTTAAATATATATATATATTTTTTTTTACTTCCCTTAACCCCTGCATACACGTTGACAGACGCCGGAACGTTAGCTGTTAATGATGCGAAGTAAGCCTCGGACTTCAGGATCCATTCCTGACTGAACACATTCGTGTCTTTCAGTTCAGTACCAACATGACAAATTACAGCCTTCTTTTATTTTAATTCGTTTCGTCTCACTGAAAAGTACGGCATTTTCAACCCGTACCTGATCTCATACAAAATGGGTATCCCGTGTCAATGTTATAGTAAGGGCGAATAATACACCGCGCTTTTACATGTGATGAGGGTTGTGATAGTGATGGAAATAATACCTGTTAATAAATTAATGTTCTGGCCAAGTCACAAATTAGATCTAAGCATATTTGAATAAAGGTTAACCAACTTGATGACACTTGCTTTATTATCTACTGCTCAACATGTTTCGGATGTTAATACGTCCATCTTCAGGAGCTTGCGACTACTTGGTGCGTTATTGTGTAGGCTGTATTGTGCTGACTTGAGGCGTGTTGGTGTTATGTAGCGGGATTG
>Ga0136643_10007937_pt1 | contig 15434 bp, 7 predicted proteins | sample TergutLab28metaG_FD_96883 | JGI IMG/M metagenome (GOLD analysis project Ga0136643, IMG submission 96883) | Labiotermes labralis P1 segment gut microbial communities from Petit-Saut dam, French Guiana - Lab288 P1 (version 3) (version 3) | ecosystem: Host-associated > Arthropoda: Insects >... | reverse complement strand
TTTGTGCGGCGCGCGTGTGCCTAGGAGGGAGGGGAGGGGGGGGGTGGGGTGGTTAAATTATTGTTCAAAAATTTTTTTTTTTTTTTGGGGTTGTGGTGGTTTTTTTTTTTTTTTTTTTTTTTGGGGGGGGGGGGGGAAGTCCCGGATATGTTTCTCCTTTGGGTTACCGTTGTTTCATGTGTAAATAGATCCCTCGGAATTCCGTAATTCTCCCAATCGGATGTAAGATAATACTCATGAACAATCCACAGTCTCCTCCAAATCCTTTTGCATCCATCTTTCATAATCATGCGAAGTTTAAGGTTTTGCTGTGCTGTTGCTGAAGATTTTTGTCTTTAGATATGACTCAGTGATAATATGCATACCGACACTAACTTTGCCGGAGATGTCGGGATTTTTTACCCACTGATGCAGCGTCTCGTCCCAAATGGACGGATGGAAACCGCATTTAAAATTATCTTGTCTTCATCTTGCAGATGAAATGAACGGATAACAGTGAATTCATCCGTAAATCACTCAATTATTATACCAACTAATGCACTTATATAAAATTTAGACATTAAAACACTAAAACTGTCCCGACATGTTTCGGTCCTAAGACCATCATCAGGGAGCTGTATTTCTTTGCCTTGCTAAAGTCACATTAAAAGCCACATTAAAACCAGTCATACCCTACTAGTACAACGAAGTTAATTTATGACTGGTTTTAATGTGGTCTTAGGACCGAAACATGTCGGGACAGTTTTAGTGTTTTAATGTCTAAATTTTATATAAGTGCTTTAGTTGGTATAATAATTGAGTAACTCGACAACATGCACGGTGTAACAATGAAAAAAAATCATCCGTAAATATTATTGCTTGCTTGCATTACTTGCAGCCAACTTCTCGTTGCAAAATAAGGTGTTGTCTCTATGTTGGTACTTGTAATATGGTGCAGGAACATGAGTTCACGCAATATCGGAAGGCAAGCAATTGACCTCAAGTAGTAAAGATAAGATGAGGGAAGCTGGTGCTGGCTGGGAGAAAAGTAAAGAGGAAATTTAATTGAATTGGCAAGTAATTTGGAATGAGTGCTTTCCCACAGGAGACTCATAGCAGGCGAGTTGGTCGCCTGCTGATGGAAAAATGTGTTACATTCAGACGGTGCAACGTAGCAAGAGTCTAAAATGCACTTGAAATTTATCGATTTCATCAAACCAAATTTCTGACACCATCCTCAAGCATAATAAGTTAAATAAATTTCTACTCAGATCTGAGGAATTAACCGTTAAAGACAACCATTTACTATAAAACTTGGAAAATTGTACGTAGTCAAACACAACTTTGTCACATGAGGTGTATTTAATGACTATATAATGTACAACTACATGTTTCGGCCTGTACTGGCCATCTTCAGGTTGTCTTAGGGGAACTTAAAGATCTTACTATAAGCATGCACGCACGTGCGCGCGCATGCTTATAGTAAGTTGCTGAAATTTGCAGCTTGTTTGTTTCTGGATCTTTAAGTGACATCTTAGCTTTAACCTAAACAGATAAATGTTCTTTTGTTATTACTTTCTTCTCGGCCTGTTAGCGTTTTGAAATCATAAACCGAGTTTATAAAATTCAGCTCTGTAGAAAAATTTATATTATAATTTTATTGCCTTAATATTTTAGCCGAATAAATAAATATCGACATAAAAGAATGACATTACGTTTTTACCAGTAACGGATTTTGCCACATTTTGCTGAAAATACTTTCAGGTGTATTTATTTTTATTACATTCGGGCAACCCACTCGCGAGTAAATCCCGATTATTGCCGTTCCACTGTTATTGAATAAGCGTTTGTTGGAGGTGTCACGCAGGAACGGAAAGAAGTATAATAATGTAAAAATAAAGCAGCAATTCGTTGTTCTGTGACTGTAACTGTAATTGTAATCGTAAGTGTAAGTGTAACTGTAACTTCTCTGATTCCACTTTCCTTTTGTTATATGTAGCTAGGATAAAGACCGGAAATTATGACGCCTTCATTTCACGTTTCACACCCGGACGATAAAGTGAAATTCCTTTATTCAATCCGGATGAGAGTCTTACAACAACACATTCTAATCCCTGCCTTTTCTATAGCACAGATAAGTGAAAATACGTTACTTATTAATGTCAGTATTTCATGAAAGTATGAAGAAATGAGGCAGGAAAGGTACGAAGGAATTGCTTTTCACAAAAACAAATTATTAATTATGGCACACTATCGTGATTACCTACCCCATCTAGCACCGAGGTTAAAGAAAGAGTAGAGCTATACCTATACGCCTCCTACGGGCCTTCGTGGCCTGTCGTAATAAGATTGTATATTTTACAGTACAGAAGCAACACTTGACCCGCAATAACAGCACGTATATCTGCCAGAGGTGATGATTTGGAAAACTACCTGTCAGTGGGACCGTTTTTTTGTATAGACTATCCGCTTGGCAACTATAATTGCGTAGTTTCGCGTCCAGATTTTGTAAACGAGCGTAATTTTAAAATTTCAAATTTTTCTTGGAAACTCATTTGTACTTAATTAAAGAAAGAAAGAACTGCACGTCACACAACTAGAGTTCTGTGAAAGGATTACACAATATGTTCTATCTCGTGTAGTGTTAACCAAAAAAAATGCTCTTTTTAAATTAATTTTTTAATTCAAATACTCTTGCCTTCTAGAAGACAAGGAGAATTGAATTAAAACATTAATTGAAAAAGTGCATTTTGTTGCTTAATATTACATTATTTTATCACAATGCACGGCACAAAAAACATAAACGTTCTGTCTCAATGAATATTCTGCCTCCTTCCAACTATATTTCAAGCTGACGATACCGATTCTTTCTGGCAGATTCTATATTATAATGCTTAATTTGAAATCTCTTGTTTTATTCCTAACAAAGGCTAATGGTCTTGTCTTTCCCCGGAACTACTTTTTCTTTTTTCTTTTTTCTGAGGCGGTAAACTTCAGTCATGTTTTCAAGATATGCTTCCTGCTCAGTATCTTTTTTGTTCACACATGCATCAAACGAGATTTTAAACACTCTATTTTTCTTCAGATTATATGGATGGGTGTTCGGGGTGTCGCAGTCGGTTGAGGCACTGCGCGACAAGCCGAAAAGTAGCGTTTTTTTTCACGATGGAATCCACGGAATTGTGTTGACTAATTCTTTCGGCCGCGCTATGGTCCTAAGATAGACTCAGCCTCTTAACAGAACTGAATATCCGGAATATCTACTGGGAAGCAAAGGCAGACGGTGTGTCAGCCCTAAGCACAGGCCGTGCTTAGGGCTGACACATTGACCAACTTCATGTGCAGATTGTCTAGAAATTCTGGGAGCCTCGAACTCCTGGATTCCTAAGCGCCTGCCCAGACTTGTTATGTGATTGCTTATTATATGGATGGTGGTAGGCCACTTAAATGTGACACAACTTTAAGAGCTCAGAAAAACAGATTTCTTCTTTGGATCACGTGAAAGGAATAGAAAAAAAACTATAATTCACGAGAATTTTATTTTATCCGGATGGCGGATATGAACATTACTCTCTTTCGGACACGAACGAATATACAGTTGCACTCGTGTATATTTCCACCACGTGTGTATATGCGTGTCAGATCGTAAATATGTTACACTTTGAATCACGAACGAAGTTGTTGCTTGAGATATCCACAATAAGAACATGATTTTAATGAATCTCAAACTTATCTTACCAAAATTTTTAAAAACAGCTCATCCTAAAATTATATGAGCGCATGGCGTGATATAGATCTTATTGCATCCGCGGTTTCTATTGGATATATTTTTCCATGTGGAAAATATTTAACGAAGAATACTACGAATAAACTGGTACTGTCATCTGATACCTGTGACTGTCTCTACTACGATGTATTTCAATCCAAAATAAATTTAGTTACATCACGACCAGTCACGAATTTCGGCAGTAACTGCACTACACTCTAACATTCATCTCTCCCTTGGTTTTGCCTTCACTTCTACTTAACATTTGTGATGCTGGTAGCCAAAAATAATCTCAGCACAGGAACTCTGTCAGCTAATACAACATTTCGCGATAATCTATTCGTTTTGTAGCGCGCGGTGCACTCTTCCATACACTGCGCAAAAAGCCGTGTTGGAATGAAACTGTAGAACATGGAACACGTGTTTGGGTAAAGGGAAAATATATAAATGGCTTTTCCTTCTGATACTGAAACAGCATTCGAAACGCAAAGTTATAACAATTCGAATAGTAGAGTTTGTCGACGGATATTGAAATTGATGGCTTTAGTTTTGTTTCTTCGTAATTCCCATCGCGCTCCATCGGAAGCCTTTAATGTGTGAGTCTACGCGTTGTTCTTCATTATACCCTTAAATAACGGTGACATTTTGTTATAATTCTCTTATTCTTGTTTAAGCGCTTTACCTTCAGTTACTTTTCTCACCAACTGCATGTCAGCAATGAACGTTCAAAGATTTACACTGGCTTCTTGTAAATAAAACCAACTTGGTGCACAATTTGTTCTTATTATATTTATCAATCTCTACATGTTTCGGGCGACTATGTACCCATCATCAGGGGAAAAAACTGTATTTTTGCGACACTTGATACTTGGTATCAAGTGTCGCAAAAACACAGTTGTTTCTCCTGATGTTGGACATATAGTCGCCCATAATATATAGAGGTTGATAAATACGAATAATAAGAATAATTTTGTACACTAAGTTGGTTTTATTTACAAGATTATACAGAGATGCACGGTCAGCAAAAAAAAAATACACTGGCCTCTAAAACGTTATGCTGCAGCCATATTTGTTCTTACAGAACAAAACTAAATTTGTCCAAAAATTTTAGGAGATGTACATTCGAATACAGATAATCCCCGACTTATGCAATTTCAGAGTTACCAAATTCTAAAAATAAAAAAATTATATTTTCAAACACGTACCTAATTTCTTTTTGTGGGTTTGAAAGCCCAATGAGATGAAGGCGGCGGATGAAAACTGCGGGGTGATAACGCAGGCAACGGAGTGCTGATGCTGCGGCCAATCATATTCCAGTGTGTTGGAAATGGGATTTCCACTGGACTCCCTTGCGTATATATACGTACATATCTGATCATATGTATATTAAATTGCGACTTGCGCAAAATTTGAATTGCGCCTGACCTTAGGGGACGTAACTTTTGCGCAACTTCGGTATTAACTGTATAATAGTTTTGAACAACCTCCTTATTTCTGTCATCCTCACAGTCTGACCGTCCATCAGTTATCTGAGTTTAATCTACGCACTGAACGTACAATTACAACACTTTGGTTAAGTTGAATTTGTTTTGCCGAACCCTTAAATATTAAGACTTTCTCAGATAACATTTCTTTTCTGGCAGCTATTAATATATTCATTTATTATATATTTAACACCTCTGTCTATCTTTAAGACCATAACGCCAAGTGGTAGAGTAATAAGTGAGGAATATATTGTAAAAATTTTGAAGAAGGAGAGTGTGCCTTCATATGGAGCATTATCCTGGTCTTGGCTTGGAGGGACTGAAGAAAATTACCAAAATCCTCTGCATAGGCAGTGATCCGTCCGACATTAGGCTCGATCACGATCCGAATACCAAGCTGAAGAATTAACCGCATTAACCAGCTTGCTCGCTTCTCGTAAACTGTTGCAAAATGTCCGTTCTTTTGAGAGGCTGAAGACTTACATTTTGGACATTCTCGCTCAGTTGTCATAACGGTTTCAAACATTCTGTTTTTCTGAAAATCTGAAGAGTTTAGGCTTGGACAATCTTGTTCGGTTCTCGTAACTGTGGCAAAGCATTTGTTGTTATACAAGCTCTTAGTAACGAAGTGAAGTTTCTCTGTATTAAAGACATGATATTATAAGGAATCTGTGTATAACTTCCTAACGATAATTATGGCACTTTATGGATATGAATGATAGTGCTCAGGATGACTCCTTCCTTAGGGTTCTTCTTTTACTTTCCTTACAGAAACAGGGTTCAATATTGCTAACACGGTTTGTGATATTGTTTTATTTCCGATATTCCTGTGACTGCATTAGAAGTTGCAAAGAGAGAGAGAGAGAGAGAGAGCGAGAGATGGAGAACAGTTAGTCTTAAACGGCACGACCGGCCAAGGGAGTTCCGTGATATTACGTTATGTTTTGGAGACGGGGGCTCATGTTTTTAGGCAGGTAAAATTAAAACGTTTCGCATCTCAGACATTTTTTTCTTTTAAATTTGTGTAGCAGACCAACAGACGCACACAAGTGAAGACATATTAGTGTGCACGTGTTGGTCTGCTACACAAAATTTAAATATTCCTGTAATTTATGTATATGTAACATTTTAAACTCTCCTCTTGTCTAAAATAATCGTTGATATAGGCCTAATACTGCTGTTTTATGCATGCTGTGAAAGTACTGGATTGTCACTGATCTGACACACGTGCTATGAATCTCTGGATGTGCTATTCTCATGATAGGTATGTTATAAATTTTCTGCTCTATTAGTCTCATGACAGGGGTGCTAAAGCCTCCTGTATATGTTACTGTAACATGCTGCTCCTTCGACCTTCTATTGTCAGTACATTTCTACCACTGCCCTCTTATTTTTGTTTTACACACACATATATATATATTTATTTATTTATTCTATGTAAACTTTTAGGTGAGTGATCCCTGTTGTGTTGTGCAGAATTATAGAATATACCTAAAATACAAACAAACACAACCCAGTTAATGAAATGATGTGAAATGCCAACTTGATACAACAAGGTAATTTTATTGATGTATTCTTAGCTCGACATATTTCGGGCGCATAAACCCATCATCAGGAGCACCGTACACACGACCTACACAGCGGCTCTTAAGACCACTACCCATCCACAAACTCGGTGCAGAAAATCATATGCTGCAACTCAACATCTAATGCTCCTGATGATGGGCGTATGCGCCCGAAACATGTCGAGCTAAGAATACATCAATAAAATTACCTTGTTGCATCAAGCTGGCATTTCACTTTATTTCATGTGGAAGATGTACGGTCAAACAACCCACAACTCAGTTAGTGATTTTATGAAGGTGTATTCTTACATTGTTTTAACAACTACATGTTTCGGCTGTAGTTATGAGCCACCTTCAGGTTGACTACTTTTTCTTAGGAAAGTAAAATATACAATTAGTAATGCTATTGTTTTGTTACCTACGAGGTCTCTTATAACACGTAAAAAATTAAAAGTAAAATCGATTGCACTGTATAATAATATTAAAATTCAAATTTAGTGGAAGTCTATGTAAACTTTGCAATTGGCAGCACCGTTTTATAAAACACTTCTGTCTCTTTTTTTTCCTAAACTACTGGTTATGTTACTGCTATGATGCGCATGCCTTGAAGCTGGTGGTGTTGTGGCTGTTACGACGCTGAGCACCATACTGCCATAATAAATGTGTGGTGTGAACCTGCTTTATATGGTACTGTTATGACGTGCAAGCTATGAAAGTGCTGGATATCTTGCTCTTTCAAGTGGTTTGAAGATCCTGGGTATCTTAAAGATCTGTTCCATGTGGTGAGGTAAATTCAGTCAAAAACACAACAATGAATATATGGCTAAATGATGGTGTTCATTAGCTATAGAAATCTACATGTTTCGACCTATAGCGGCCATCATCAGGTTTTGACAACCTTCTTGATATAAGATTTGTATATAATATGCATAAACTGCGTGTCGATGTTGAGATCTGATCATCATCATCATTTGCGTGCGTTTGTTAAGCTAAGTTTTGTGGGATGTCTATTGCGTGAATGGATTTATAGGTAGCTGGGTGTGTGGATCCTTTCGGTTAGTAAGATGTAGGGTTGGGAGGAAACTGTGGTTGCAGGTGTGGTATTTTATACACTACTGTGTTGGGGAGGGGGTGGTTTTCGCGGATTTGGTTAGTCTGACATCTTCTCCTTCATCCTGATGATGATGGTCGCTACAGGCCGAAACGTGTCGTTTTCTATTGCTAATAAACACCTTCATTTAGCCATTTTTCATAGTTGTGTTTTTGACTGAATTTACCTCACCTTATAGTTCAAACACACAATGGAGACGGCACACTCCAAAATCTCTACCATGAACTTAGTTTATTATTTTGCTGTTATGATATGCATGCTATGAACATGCTCGATATCTTACAATTATATCTATGTGCTTTGAACGATTTGAATAGCCTACGTTATTGTTACAATAGGACAGCTGTGAACCTACTGATGCTTGCAGCAGTAACAGAACACAGCCCATCGCGCTGTCGGTTCTTCTGCTACTAAAATGGGAATGATGATGGTGATTTACAAGCTCAATAACCAGTGACATGCTATCCCCCGTTCCATGCGGAACTACAAATTACGAACCTTCGATCGAGTTCCATAGCATTCCCTCTCTCCTGCAGAGGGAGCATGTCTACTCTACATTGGTCTGCATAGTACGTATTTGCTAGATTAAAAACCCCAGAAGCATGAAGCTTGAAATAATTGTACTCTGTTTACATACTGGTATGAGCAGCTTTTCATATCCAGCCGGCTTGCAACTTATACACCTGTGCAGAGACCTCCTTGAGAGGCTAGCATTCCTGTGACTGTTCAACACATTCGTCAAACGTCTCGCAACGCCAAGTCTCATCGCCACATCAGCAGTTGGTCCGTTTCCTAATCTGGATGACTTAAGGCACACTTAATTTCCTGCAGGAATGTGTTGATGGTCCGCCATCTGTGCTGAGTCTTCCGCTTTTTCTCTTCCTGTCAGATTTTACGACTAAAATTTTTTACGAATTTTCTTATTTATGTCGTGGCCCGTAAGTGCCCCGCAAATCTCATTCCTTTGTATTTTACTGACCCTAGAAACGTATTTTCTGAAACGTTTCATTATACAGATTCTTCATAACGATGTGAGTTCCAGTCTCTTCTCTACAAATATTCTACTTGGTTGCGCACGTGCACACAATCTCTCTTTTTTTTTCTGTATGTATGTTCATGTATGTATGCATATATATATTTATTTATATTTATATACACATATATATGTAGGTGTGTGTGTGTGTGTGTCTTGGAAAATTAATTCAACTTTTCATACTCTTTTTGACATGACATAAGATGTTCAACAGTACAAGCAAAGTTATTCCTACGCGATATTAACAGTAATTACTAGGAGTGGAGATCTATTTGCAAGTCACACTAACTACACTGCCTGTCAGGAATACTTTCTCCTTCCGCGACGAAATTTAAACTTGGCACAACATGAATAACTTTTTAATAATGTAAGACGTCAGATAAGCATTGCTTGCAGTAGATATGAGGTATGTTTTGATTCGAAATCGAATTTTAATGGAATAGATATTACACTTGCTCTCAAATATTGTCTATTGGAAAATATTTATGCATGTGCTTTGGAACTGTAGTACTTTGTATGTGAACCGTGACTAGAGTAGGTTTGTCGGAATTCTGTAAATGAACTAAGAATTGGATTTTATTTTAGTTCAAATTGCTCTCCAGCTGATGTTTTTGCATCCGAGAATAAACATCTGAAAATTTCTTATAATAAAACCAACTAGATACACTAATTTCTCAAATTTATCTACGTGTTTCGGACAATTCCTCTGTCCATCATCAGGAGTTTTTCACTGTAAACACAGTAATGGTATGTGTCATACAGGTTTGCTGACAGCTTGCGAGCAGAATCAGGACGGAACTGATCGCAGCTGTCAGCAAACCTCTATAACACATATCATTACTGTGTGTACAGTGAAAAACTTGTGATGATGGACAGAGGAATTGTCCGAAACATGTGGAATTTTATTCCAAAAAAAATTTGAGAAATTTATGCATCTAGTTGGTTTTATTATAAGAATTTATTACGATGCACGATCAACTGAACGCCAAATCTGAACATTTTTATCGTAATGAATCAGAACCGACAAATGACAGCAGAAAATATTTAATTCATAAATTATTTCGTTATATTTAAAAAATGAGAAATTTTTTATGTATGCTACAGGTTGACAGGTTATAGTTATTTGACTGTGACGCTCTTTTGTCTTAATGAGCAGTTTTGTGAATAGTTCTCCTTGATAGTTGTCATTAGTTCGATCATATGAAGAAGGATGAGAAGCGCGAGGTATGTGGCGTTAGTGCCGTCGATATGAGCGGGACAGGAGTCGGTACAAAATAACGGGGCCCTATGCCCGCGGCCCAAAGCCCGACCGTTTTATATATATTTTTGTTCTTCTCCATAATATTATTATTTATCGACTTACAAAGTACACCGTTTAGACCAAGCCCAGTTCATTCTGCAAATGAGACTCAGTCTTTCCGATTTAGTGTAAAGATTTTTATCCGCTCCGCCCTAGCTAGGCAGACCGATAAAACGTTTTTAGCAAGACCCGAACCCGCTTTCGTCGGCCCTGTGTGGCATGTATGGGGCAGAGTAGATGTGCATACAGAAATGTAAGACGTGAAGGAAAGAGATCGCTTGGAAGAATTAGAAGTAGATGGTAACACAGAGAATTTTAAAGTACTGGAATGGGAAACGTGGACATTATTTATCTGCCTTAGAGTAGGTAAAGGGGCAGGCTGTTGTGAAAAAGATAATGAATGTGTGAGTTCTGTAAATCACAAGGAGTGTTTGGGTACATAAGAAACTGCTAGCTTCTCAGATAGGATATTGTTCCGTGGATTTAATTTGGTAGTTAATGCGGTAAGTTATACTTTTTTAGAGAAATAAATTTACGTTACTTCAATCTATCTACTGTTTTTCGAAGTCACAACTAAGGAAGGCGTAAGTGACGAATTATGTAAATATTGGCCTTCTTAATTTTTCGAAAGTTTTAGTAATAAGTTCTTTAAAAGATTATATTTCATGCCATATTTATAGGGCTAATTTTATTCTATTGCCTTAGTGGTACAACATTCCTCATTGATAATGTTTGGAATTCTTTACCTTACAAAGTTCAATTTCCTTTTATGAACAATGTACCGAAGCGAAATGCAGATTAAACTGTTTCAACTTTGAAACGCCTCCATGAATATCCGCACTGTATTGTCACTAAGATACCAGGAGATGCCTTGAAAATTTCCCCAGGGTAGTATAAAATTTAAATAAAAACAATCTCTTGTAATCACGTAAAGTTTTACCGCTTTTACAAAAAAGTAGTTGGATAATAATGTTCTGGAAACTTTACTGTAACAAGAATATATAATGCAAAACACCCACAATGTTTTTCGAAGCCAACATAAAGAAGGTTCTCTACGTTACGTATCGATTACTCCGGCTCTGCGTTATAGTCAACTGTTTAGTATTTCCTCTTCATATTCGGAAATTTTGGGTTTAAAGTATCAGCAGTAAACCGACTATTCTGATTGGAATTTTTTTTTCGTTTTCCGATAGTTGCTGCTTGCTAAATTCGTCACAAAGCACTATGCGAGATTTCAAGACTTCGCAGTAGTTTTACTGAAAGAAATCTTCCAGAATATAGCGGCACGTAGGTTAGTAAATACCAGCGTTTCAGATTTGCTTTCTGCTGCCGTCTTCAGGACTTAAGCAGTCCAGGAAGAGGAAACTACTTCATAACAAGTTAACACGAGCTTCGTGCCACATCCATGCCAATGGTTTATTTAATGATGATATCATTTGACACTATACAATCTTAAGAGTTGGTTATCGTCGTTGAATCGTTCAGTGTTAAATGGGTATAAATGTGCACGTGTTAAATGGGTATAAATGTGCACGTGTTAAATAGGTATAAATGTGCACGTGTTAAATGGGTATAAATGTGCACGTGTTAAATAGGTATAAATGTGCACGTGTTAAATAGGTATAAATGTGCACGTGTTAAATGGGTATAAATGTGCACGTGTTAAATAGGTATACATGTGCACGTGTTAAATGGGTATAAATGTGCACGTGTTAAATAGGTATAAATGTGCACGTGTTAAATGGGTATAAATGTGTACGTGTTAAATAGGTATAAATGTGCACGTGTTTAATCACTCCAGAACTGAATAAACACCAAGAAGCACAGAAATTCCTTTGTCAAAAATATATTTTTTCCTTTAATAATTTATTTTCCTCTTCTATTATCAACCAACAACTGCACTTACATAACTTTCACATAAAACACTTTAAAAACACTTAAAATCACTCCGACATATTTCGATCTTGTCAGATCACCATCAGGGAGCCTTGTTGTTCCTTGCTGAAGTTATATTACAATATTCACAATTTAATTCGTTTTTGCAAACAAAGTGTTGTGTCAGCATGTCATGTTGTGTAGGAATGTGCTGTAGAGAGAGCAGTTGGCTAGGTGTGCGTCGTTTGCTACGTAATTACGTAGTTCTCTCTACAACACATTCCTACACAACATGACATGCTGACACAACACTTTGTTTGCAAAAACGAATTAAATTGTGAATATTGTAATATAACTTTAACAAGGAATACCAAAGCTCCCTGATGATGATCTGATAAGATCGAAACGAGTCGGAGTGATTTTAAGTGTTTTTAAAGTGTTTTATGTGAAAGTTATGTAAGTGCAGTTGTTGGTTGATAAGAGAAGTGATTCTACAAAAATGCACGGTGCAACAATAAGATTCATTTTCCTCTGTTGACCAGTTAGGATCTGCACGGTTTCGATTTATACCTGTTAACGTGCGATATAAGCTCTTCAATAGCTGAAGCGGTTATTTCGCACGTTAATAGGTAGGTTGTTTGAATATTGTGACTAGTATTGACTGGAATAATGTCGACCAGAGCCCATTGCTGGGTGTCAGGTTGACATTAGGCTTGTCGGACTGAAAGAAATTACTCAGAAAATTCTTGGAAGCAGGCGGTGGCAATATCGAAATTCGTATCACCTAATCGAAGTGACTAACGTCAATTTACGCTGACAAGCCGTTCCTTCGCAAAGTTTCGTCGACTTTAGGTCAGAATCACACACACACAGAAGGACTGAATATAACACGTACTGGAACACAAGTTGACGGAAGCGACTGGAGACTAAATACGAATTTGTGATAAAGAGCTTCATTAATTTTAATCTTTATAAATTTATTAAGGTGATTAGATTAGGAAATTGAGGAACGGGGCGCCTAGAAAGCATGAGGGTAAACAGGCTAAGGCATCCTTTGGCGCCCGTACCTTTTCCATAAGAGGCCCGTGAAGCCGTTAGTTACACGTAATAGCAATATATTGAAAGTGTCAACATTATCCTTTATGTACCATTTGTGGAACTTCGCCATGTCAATCGTGTCTGAAAGACCCGCGTTCTCAAAAGGCTTGTGTGTCACTGTTTTGTAGGGAAAGTGTGGAGTAAAGTGAATATTTGTAAGACGTGGTCATACAGGTAAATATAATATTAAAATGGACGTTAAAGGAACGCGTGGTTGAGATTGGGGAAAATGTTTATGTCATTTTTAACTTTTTAATAAGCCTTAATTTCCATAACAACTGAGAAAACTTGGATCAGCTCTCAGCAGATGAAAGACTATTAGCTTATCAAAGGAGCATTCTGCTTCATAAGCACAGATACTCGTCAGATGTAACAAATGACCCCGATAAATCAATTCTTTGCCCAGTTGGCAGTAAGAAAATGTCTGTTCCCAATGTCTATGTTCATTATTTGACGGTAAAATAAACCCGAGACGTGCAACACCGCACTTAAACCACACTTCAATGAAATAAATAAACTTATTTTTATTGTGCTGACTTTTATAACGTTGCTAGCCATTGTACCTGCAGGCATGGATCATTTCACCCCATTCACATCATCTACAACTGCACGTATACAGCATCTGTGCTAGACGTGACGTAGGTACCTCCACTGGAGTTGATTGATGGAAGACAGTGTGGAGTCACAGAAGTAAATAGTTATTTGAAAGGTGACATAAGACTCACAACGTAAAGTTTAAAACGTGCTTACTTCTTGCGTGCTATTTGGAGAATTTTTTATGTTGTAAATAACATTTGATGGACGAATTTAAATGAAGATTATTTTTCTTTCTTCTTGGCTGACTGCACCGAATGACGAAGGCACATAGTTTTATTCTATAACCTTGCTTTAAGCTTATTCTTGTTACCTCGAGTATATTATAACTAACTTGGTTTTCGCCTATTTTCTCCTTATCATTATTGTTGTCAAGGCGTGATTTGGCAGCCCAGAGTCACATATCACTACGGAAAATTTGGCGTATTAACCAATTACAATTTTCTGACAATAAAATATTTCTCATTTTTCGGGAACAATATTCAAAATATTTTTACTTATTTTTATAAGGATATCATGAGTAAATGAAGTCACGTTGAGACACTACCTGGTCACTCTATGCGACCTAAAGTATCCGCGACAAGGAATTTTATTAATACCATCTTCAAGGATGTGATATATTGTAGCTCCATAGATATATTGTAGCTCCATAGATAGCTGCAGGTTTATAGAAAAAGATTGTTAGACGCATAAAATTTCTCCGTAACCTTTCTATCCATCAACCAGACTGTACGGAGTGAACCCCCAGAAAATGCAACCTCAGAAATCAATGGCTTTGTACCAAATTTTTAAGGGTAGCATTTCTAAATATTCACAATTCTGAACTGCTATAAAAATCTAACAGTATTTGAGACCACAGTTACATCGTGTGATGAATGTAAAACTAAACAAAAGTAACAGCGTAAAATACTTTCTTTAAAATATAACAATTACGTATGTGTTTAATGTACAAAACTCAGTCCGGTGAAATTGGTTTAGGAAACAAGTTATTCCTTTGTATGCCATGAAGACTTGGAAGAGTGGAATTTTGTAGCCCCTAATTCGGCGAAAGATAGGAAGTGAGTGGTCAGCTATAATTTCAAGCCGTTTTCCCTGGGATAAAGGGCGACCATTATTCAGAGAATAGGTGGGCCGGTAATCCAGTGACGAGTTCTCCGACTTTGAAGCCATACTGTATTCAGTTGCATTAACTACGCTGTCTATGCTCCTATATATGGAAACTAACAGATGTTTACACTTAAATCTAACAAAATACGTAAACAATATGTGTGTGTGAGTGTGTTTGCAAAATCCAGGGATTTTTAACACCGTTATTAAAGTTTTTTAACATTAAATGCAAGCTTGCCGCAAAGGGTTAAATGAAACACCCATGATTCACATCAACGGAAGAAGTCCGGTCCGTAGAATGCGTTTCTTTCCAGCAGGTGACTTCTGGTGGTAAATCCGCCCAAGATATTTTTTGAGCTCATGGTTCCGTGCATCATAATTCAGTATTAATAAAAATCCAACGAAATGCAACAGTATGCAGATATTTATTTACTGTAAAGTCACTCTACATGTTTCGGGTGTCACAGCACCCATCATCAGGAGTACTAAAAACTGTAACCGCAGCCTCCGGTACAGGTCATA
>Ga0136643_10007936_pt1 | contig 15434 bp, 7 predicted proteins | sample TergutLab28metaG_FD_96883 | JGI IMG/M metagenome (GOLD analysis project Ga0136643, IMG submission 96883) | Labiotermes labralis P1 segment gut microbial communities from Petit-Saut dam, French Guiana - Lab288 P1 (version 3) (version 3) | ecosystem: Host-associated > Arthropoda: Insects >... | reverse complement strand
TTTTTTTCAACAAAATGGTGGGAAAATTTAATCTTCAAAACGCGAAAAAAAGTTTGGGGTACGGCCCCCCCCGCCCCAAGGATGTTCTGTTACTGTTCTGCAGTAGAAACACATACTTACTGATTTCCATTCAACCATAACGTAGGAGGAGAGAAATATGTGTGGGTAGCTAATGGTTTCACAAAAAGGAACATGACTCTAAGCCTCTACACGCAAGATGTATTCAAATTAAGAAGTACGATAAACTTATATATTATTTTGAACACCCTGTATATCAGAACGCTTTAACACAAGTAACGTCCAAAACAGCGTTGAAACTAATTACGAATATTTAAGAAAATCAAATGCCTACTTCAACAAACTGTCTCTCATGTTCTCGGCATGCTAACGGATGATAATTCTGTGGTACTCAGTGGGTATTATGTGAGCATTAGAGTTCTCTAGAGCAGTATATTTACGCCCGTAATTTAGCGACTTCATGATTCAATGCATATACACAAAAACTGCTACTGTGTTTAACCTGCTAAATGGCATTTCCCATAGATTTTTACCACAATGGTGTCCACCATGAATGTCACCACAATGACATTCGTTTCAAGATTGAAAAGTAATGTTCTGTTTTCTGACTTACAATTCACTACACGACAGGTGAATTACAGCAAATCAAAGCGACTATAACAGAACCAAAACTAAAACATAGTCAAACAATTTCGATGACAAGAATTAATTAATGAATCACAGTGTTAGAGAAAGATGCTTGCTTTTCCCTTTTACTTCTTTATACATTTAGGCCTAATGAAGAGAGATAAGAGTGATAAACTGGATAAAACTGTAAGAGGACACATTACTTTTTGCAAACGACAAAGTAGTGACAAATCCATCTGAGGATTAACTGTGAGAAATAAGTTTATTTAAACAATTACATTGGAGGATTCAATAGAAGAAACTCTTTGGTTTGTGTTGTCGGTTTGCGAAAAGTAAAAAACAAAGAAAACAAATCAATAACTTCAGTTGAACTTTGAAACCAATTACACGAGGAAGGCCAAAAGAAATAATGTTGATAATTTAATAAAGTAATATAAATTCCACATATCAGGTCCAGGATCTGTGCGGCAGATGTATGTGCGTGACAGTAAACACTTTGAAATACAGACATGCGTGAATTGTGGTATCGGAGAAGAGCAACAGTACACACACGAGGGGATAAATAAAGCAATGAACTTACAGAAGTGCATTTGTTCTTGGAGTGGGGGGGGGGAGGCAAAATGCTTGTATCACTCTCATAACAGCAGCAACTGAAAAGGTCAGGGTGATAAAAACTCAAAGTGCATGGCTGCTAAATCTAAACAAGCATATCAGCCACGAGGACAAAAGATGAAATGCTCTAGCAAGTTGCCCTAATTGAAGCCCTTTCAGATGACGAAATTGCAATATATACCTTACAGGATGAAGATACAATCAACACAATTAAAAAGTTTTTATTAATAAATGGTTTTTTTAGAATTATACAGTCTCGGGGATAATAATTGTAACAGAATCAGATTTTAGATATTTTATAAATGAAATCCGAGGCGTTTAACTTAAATACAAGAAGCCTCTGCCAAAAGCATTACATAATATAGCTACAGTGCAGTAATAGTACACCTGCTTAATAATACGATAGGCTCCTATTCCACGAAATTTTAGTTAAGTTAGCATTAAATTATATAAACCTACTCGATAATATCAAGAATTACAGCCACTGTGGTTTTGATCGTAATACTTCCTGTTGTCAGAGGCTGAAATTACTACCAACTGTCAAAAGTCTCTTACTTCCACGTGCCATAACACAGGATAATTTTAACTTACTCATCATCATTCTCAGTCACACAAAAACATTTAATGACCTCTCGTAATATGTAATCGAGGGCAATAAAACCAGCAAGTAATAAACAAGAAAATTACCTTGCCTTACCGAAAAAAATTGAGCTATTTCTTGAACAGATAAACGCAGAAGAACAAAGGCAAACAACAATATGAGAACTGAAAGGCAACAATAGCTTTAATGTACATAATAATAATAATAATAATAAAAGATTTGTAGTAAAATTTTATTCTATTTAAGGTTTAAAAATGTATGGTTTTATGTCACTAGTATTCAATGACGTTCGAGAATTGGTATATAAAAAGGTGTGGATTTATTCATAGTTTAACGAACTACGTGAAGATGGGTGTTTACTACCGAATACGTAGCAGGAATACCGGAAATGAAAAACTGTTCAGTTAGGCCGAAAAAAACGTGTGTGTATGTAAGTTATATTCAGCTGTAGCACAGCGCCAGATCTCAGTTAATCGACAGTCATCTTCGGCGAGTTTGTAGGAATGACATGCCAAAATCAAACAACTTTCATATTTTTAAACCCTTCCTACGAATGGCTTGCATTAATTCCAGATGGAAACCTGCCAACCAATTAAAATATTGAAGGATAACAAAAAGACGAAAATACGTTCGCCATTTAATAAATATTTGAAACTGGAGCGGAAGTTTAAATTAACAGCTAAGTTTTAGGGCTAACGTCGTAAAATCTGCAAGGAATTCGCCAGTACTTTCGAGAACCCTGCTATGTTGACCTTATATGCGCAACATAAGCTATTTAGTTTACAGTAATGTGGTAGAGGCATGCAGAAATTCATGAGGTTAGTGGGAAATGATCAGTGTTCTTTATTACGCCTTGTGCATGCTTGCACATCGCGTGCGACAACTTTTCGTCGCGTGCAGTGTGCACAGTTTCTTCTTCCTGTTCTGGTGATGTAATCCATTTACCTTCGTCAGGGTTCTACGAAGACAAATGAACATCAAGCATAAAAAAATTTATGGAATTGCGTAACACAAATGTATAAAACGAGGCCAGTTTACCACAGTGTTATATATGTAATTGTACGGTACTGCATGAACGGCTGCAGCCTCAAGGTCTTATCACACTGATACAGCAAAAAGAGTTCAGAATGACATGTCTCTGATATCTCTGATGTACAATATCTGCCAGCCAAAAATGGTAAACTAGCAAACGAGGGGTAAAAGAAGATATTTTATTCGTATTCACGTACAAAGCATCCACGCCTAGAGACAAAAACAATACTTTCTCACGACACGCTTACTAAAAAGAAATTACGTAAGGCAACTGTTGCAACAATGTAGACGTGAAACATTATTTTGGAATATTTAATTAATAAGCAACTCTTTAATTAATTTTGGAGTGTCTTCTTCACACCGCTCAAAATGCGAAATGTTAATACACCCGTCGGACATCAGAAAATAAAAAATGGGATGAATGCTGAACGTGAACCAACAGTTGATGTGCTAAAGTGCGCATGCGCGATGCAGCCGACTTTCTATGAATTTTACTCAATATTGTGACTTCACTCACAAAACAAGCGTTTGTAGCCTTACCTCACCGGAGCGGTGAACGGGAACTGAGTTAAATGGGGGACAGCGGCTGCATAAAAATTAAAGATCAATCTGCGTATTTAAATCAGTGCCATCCTATGAATATGTAAGTGGAAGCGAATGTAAAAATTCCGTGTCTCTGCAACACAATGAGTTACTACATTACAATACAAATGTAGTTAATAAATCATTTTAAAATATGGCAAAGGTCAAACATTGAAGGACGATACAAACAAAGAGAATTAAATGCAAGAAATTAAAGGCGCAATTAGATGTAATGATCCAGGCATTCTTCCCGTCGGTAGCACGATTTACGACTTCGTCACGTCATCCCAGATGGAGTAAGTCATCGGTATCCTTGAGAAAAGACTCTGAACCCCACAGTGGGTAAAAACTTTACGAAAAACATGACTCCACCCAGTCCTTACGTAGCCAGTCACTTTAGTGACAACTATCGCATCTCACGGCTGTAATGTTCAATGTTTGTGTATTAGACAATTTTTTCCGGCTCCGTTTTAAAGACAATGAGATGGAAGGCCAATTCTCGAATTTTTACCGTTGAACAATTCGATCCCTGGGCTATTAATAGCATTTTCTAAACAATATGCTTGTTAGCACAAAATAACTGGATCGTGGTACAACGGTAAGGTTACAGCAAGAAGCTGTCATGACCTATCTTAAGCATTCACCTGACGAAACTGAGATAAATACAAAATACTGTTGCCCGATATTTGAACTCAGGACCTCCGAAGCATGAAGCAGCAAATACCTACTAAAATTTTTGAATTTATTTTCTACACAAGTTTTTAGGCGCTTTCGCAAAATTGCGAAAAGCGATTATTAGCTTCCTCATATCTCTCCGTCTGCCCGTCTGTCCATCTGTCCGCACGGAACTCGGCTCTCATTGGACAGATTTTCATGAAGTTTCATATTTGAGGATTTTTCGAAAATCTGTCCAGAAAAGTTAAGTTTCATTAAAATCGGACAAGAATAACGGGTACTTTACATGAAGACCAATATACACTTTTTATCATATCTGGTTCATTTCTGCTTGGATTGAGAAAAGTTCCGGACAAAAGTTGTAGAGAAAATCAAAACACATTTTGTGTTCAATAACGTTTTTTCGACAATCGTGCCGTTTATGAGATAATGTCGCAAACTACTGTAGAGCCGGACAGGCCACAGATTACAATATAATACGGCGCATGCCCACTGCACGTTAGATAATTAAGGCTACAAACACACACCCAGAATATGTAATACTTATTGCTTTTCCACTGCAACAATGGTTGCACGAACGCGCATCAATTTTGCATCATACCTACACTGCCTGTCTTGTTGCATTCCGTAGAGCAATACAGTGTAAATATTATGCATTACCAGCTTTACCGTATTTAGTCAATTTCTGTGACAAAGTTTCACGTAATTATTCAAACTGCAAGAGACTTGAAGATGTACGTGAAAGTCTTAAAAATACCACAGCCATATAATATACGCACATAATTTTTTCGAAATAATTCAGGTAAAAAAATTTTGGGAGCAAATGTAAAACTTCTTACTTTCCACTACCTCATAATATTTTGTTGCTCATATATACTACCGACATAGTTCGATCCGTGTAACCTCAACACGCGTACCAAATGTTTTACCTGTAGTCGCTTAAAATTGCATAGTTACAATGTCGTGACTGGGGCGGGGGCGATCATTCGGCACCCTCTACCTGCGCAGTTCATGTTTATTCCCGGGATCGTCAATGTCAACTTGCTGTTATACAAACATAAACATAATAAGAATTTCACGAAATGGCGTCTGTGGCTTCTCAACTGATAGAGACAGTGACAGTCTCGAGGATGCGCGAGAGATATGCGCAGACGGTACTTACTTTCCGAATGATCTATGTAAAAACTGACAACTGTGCTAGTTTACTTGGAACACTTGTATTTCCCGCCGATGTTTACTTGGAACACTTGTATTTCCCGCCGATGTTTACTTGGAACACTTGTATTTCCAGCTGATGTTTATCATTCTACCAGAATCGTATATACTATTTTTATACTCTTGTATATATCTACAAGACTATACCTGTTCAAGTGTGGCCTCTAAAATGGTTCAACTGTTTATCCAGTTTGTCAACGAATTAATGTGGAGAAATGGTAGGGTGACAAATGAAAGGAAAAGGCGAAGCGCTCGGAGAAGTGCCTGACTGAATGTAGTGGTGTTCGACTATGTTTCCTTCTCACCCATCATCTGAGGCTGTTTATTTGAGGCCGCGGTACCAACTCTCTCACACAAATCCCACAAACAATATGGCCTATTACTGACAGTGTAAGATTTACAAAAGTTGACACTTTGATTACATTCATTCCATTGCCGTGCCTGTATTTTCAGTCAAGAAACATACCCCTGGAAAACACGAACTAGGCCGAGAAACCTTAGTACGAAGACGGACAAGGTAAAGGTAAAGGTAAAGACTGTCCCGTAACACACCAAGTAGGCATTGATGGGGGGAGCTACAAGCATAGCCGTACCCGTAATCAACTTCGGACCTGGAAGGAAATGACATCTGCCTATTAATTGTAGGTGTAGAGGGTTATTATTGCACCTGATCATACTCAATGACACTAACACACACACTCGGTAGGACTTCCCTGGACGAGGGATCAGGCCGCAGAGACGTCTACCTCACAACACACAACATTATCAAAAACAATCATAAACCCGGCAGGATTCGAACCCGCAACCCCAACAAGCGAGCGGGCGCAGACCGCCTTAGGCCGTGCAGTCACTGTGATCGACGTTCGTATGGCTGAGATTTCTTGATTCTTAATATCACACAGGCACAATTATTGTATGCAAACGTATCTTATAATACGGAATAAATACTACCTATCAAAATACATAACGTATTCTTTAGGAGGTGCATTCGGCAAACGGATTTACAAATGTAAAGCGAAACATTTATACCGTTCGAATCGCTCATAACGAAAGAACGCGTACACAACGTGAGGAAAGAAGGTGATATGCTGTAAACAGGTCAAAGCTTGTTCACGTCAAAATGATCCGCAGACGTTGAGGCTCTTCACTAAACTAATTAGCGCCGCATAAAACTTTTCACTTACTGCAGGAAAAAAAAAACACAAAAGAAACAGGCAGCTGTTTACCGCTATGCGATGTTCAAACCCGTTCCAACTAGCGATAAACGAAAACTGCATATCATATAAATAAACACACAGTACATTTTGCGGTACCAGCACTTGTGACTTGTACTTGGGAGACGCCCCATTCGAATCTCGGACGCGACGCCGAGTATGGCGGCTAAAGTTTTTTCGCGGTTTTCTCAGTCTCTTTCGAAAAATTACAGGATGATACCTCATTACACCAAACACGTTTAACAACCTGATCTTTCACTATTCACTCTTTACTTTAACCCGTCATTTGACGCCATATAATTCAGGTCTTCAAATAATCTACAATTACACGGAAGTTGAGGATTCGCTGTCAACTGTTAATATTTATGTTACAAATACATTTATATAATGCATTTAATATTGTCTTCAAAGTCGTATTGTAATACAACACATAATTTAAATGATGAAGAAATCCAACGAGATGCAACAGTAAGCAGATATTTACTGCTAAATTACTCTACACATTTCGGGCGTCCATCGCGCCCAGCACCAGAAGTACATAAAACTGTAATTGCAGCCTCTGGTACAGATCATACTATCTGAGGAAACTTGCTCCCCAGATAGTATGATCTGTTACCAGAGGCTACAACTACAGTTTTCTGTACTCCTGATGATGGGCGCGATGGACGCCCGAAACAAGCAGAGTAATTTAGCAGTAATAAATATGTGCATACTGTTGCATCTCGTTGGATTTCTTCAACCTAGAATTACGACGCACGGAACCACGAATATAAAACATGATATAAACTCGGTCCCAAGCAATACATTTTTTTTTTGTTTACCCCGCTGGAGGGTGGCAACGAATAGAGTCCCATTCCCGGTTGCTCAGTTTCTAAAACGTAAGCTTTGAGTCACTATTGCTTCATTACCTCGAATAACGTTAAGATTTTCTTAGAGAGTCCACTGCATACAAACCGTGTGCTCTGTTCTACTCTACACCTTTTACTTTAAAGCCCACAGGCCAGCAAATATTTAGCGAGGTGTGCTGTCGAAAGGCAAGCAACAAATTATGTAGGTATGCATGGCAAGCTTTCCATAATACTGTTATATATATAGTGGGGCAAAATACCCTCCCTATTTTTGGTAGGGCATTGTGAATGGAGGGGAGGCCGTAGAAGGGTAGGATTGGGCTCAAAATATGCAGGTAGTTTGGAAGTTCCCGTTACAACACTCCGCAGTCGTAAAGATGGTGTGGTCCAACGAGGAGCGCGCATTTGCCGTCGAAACCTACTTTTCGCAAGTCACGCTATCGTAGCGGTGCAGCGTGCGTTCCGTACTCGCTACCAAATCCCCCCTCCGGACCGAAAATCCATTCTGTTGTGGGGTGAGAACTTCAGGGAAACGAGAAGTGTGTCTGAAAAGAGATGAGGACGACCACGGACCTCTCGAACACTAGAGAACATCGAGGCTGTCAGAAGGTCCGCTTTGCAGTCTCCCAGGCGCTCTGAACGCAAACACCACGCAAACAGCGGCCACCACTTTCAAGATATTCTTTTTAAGACTATGTGATTTAAAACTTTCCATGTTGTAGTTTCAGAATCCAAAAATAAAGTTTTTGTATCTCGAATAGTTTTTTTTGTTATTCACCTTAAAATATAGGGAGGTTATTTCGCCCCACCCTGTATATATATATATATATATATATATATATATATATATATAGTGATACCTCGGCTAACGAAGATAATTCTTTCCGGAATCACATTCGTTAGCCGAAACAAACATACAGACGGAAAAGATAAGCTCCTGGAATGGCCCGACCGTTCATGTTGGCTGCTTTATGTTAGCGCGCGCATCCACTAAAACATTCGTTAGCCGAATCCATATTCGTTAGCCGAGTCGGAAAAACAGCGAAAAAAATCTTCGTTAGCCGAAAAATTCGTTAGCAGGGTCACTTGTTAGCCGAGGTTAGCGCAACGCGGGCCATGGCCTCCTCAATCTTGAGGTTTCTAGATCACACACAACGACACATCACAGTCGGTACGACTCCTCTGGACGAGTGATCAGCTCGTCGCAGAGACCTCTCTGCCTGACAACACACAACACTCACAACAGACAAACACCCATGTCCCCTGTGGGATTCGAACCCACGGCCTCAGCAAGCGAGCGGCCGCAGACCTACGCCTGAGACCGCACGGCCACTGGGACCGGCTAACACTGCCACATAGAAATACAAATTTAAAAATTTCAAGGCAATTTCTTAATATTTTCTAGTAGGAAATCTTACGAATATCCTTTCATAGGTTCCCAATACCTTGCGTTCACAAAGACAGACCGAAACAGGAATTTTAAGACTCTCCGTAAGGGAAGCGAACGCTGCAAAAACAGATGGTTTGAGCAGGAATATCTACAGTTAAACCTAAGGACAGTGCGTACGGTAATCACAAGAGCTGCTGGGTCTTATCCCTTTACGGTCACAACCAAAAACATTCTGACTCAAACTACTCAATCCATTGCCTCCAGCTGATAATGCAAATGACAAGAGTAAAGAAAAAGGCGCCTTTCACTTACGGTCTCATATTGTCAATAAATATTAAATATTCTTGTGTCACACATACAAACTGGCATTCAGCAATCTCACAGCTCTCGATCTCTGCAATTGTTTCTCACTTCTCGCTTTTTATCGCTACTGAAGAGAAACGGCTATCTTTTCATAACACGCATTCAAGACATACAATGGGATTTTATGTTTTGCTGACCGTGCATCCTGGTACAACTCTGGCTAAATGACCAACTTGATGCACAATTGCGTTGTATAAAACGTTTATTATTGTAATCCTCTACATGTTTCGAGCAACACCGTGCTCATCATCAGGAAGTCGAATTGTATTAATACGGCATCTGGTATTGTACTCTTACTATACCAGATGCTGTATTAGTACAATTCGACCTCCCGATGAAGAGCACAGAGTTGCTCGAAACATGTAGAGGATTACAATAATAAATGTTTTATACAACGTAATTTTGCATCAAGTTGGTTATTTACCCAGAGTTAAACAATGGGATGTCTAATTCACGTCATTTCTTTCTCTTATTAAAATCTTTCTAAAAATCTGTTTTGAATTCATGATATACTATAGGAAAACGCGAAGTGACACTACGCAGAATACAAAATCATACGGTACAGTGAAGGTACAGGGTCCACGCACAATTTAAGCCTCTACACCAGACTGAAGCAAATGGTCAGCTTGAGGCCCCGACCGACTGAAATCTGGTACCCATTTAACGGAACGTTACGTGTGGTCAGAAGTGGTTTCGACGTTCTGTAGAAGAGAAAAATCTCTTTTTTCTGCAGGCCATTCAATAGTTCCTCCGTCGTCCTGCCTGTGGCCTAGACTACCTTGATAATGACTTCCTGTTTGTAGTAGAAATTTGTCATTTTTAAAGTTCTGTGTCACTGCCAATGCTTGCAAAGCTTAACCTCAAATCGTGCATTAAATTTTCACATGTAGATGGATATCTGGACGATGATCCTGAGTAGACAGTGTCCTGTCAAGATCATCCTCAACAGCATATCCCTGCCGAAATTCTGAAGCGAATGGTTAAGGTTCCTAATTCGTATTCGGCATATTCCAGTTCGTATCCCTGTCCTAACACTGATTACTGAGGAGCACAGATTTTACTTTATCCACTAAAATCAATTAAATTCTTGAAGAGCGGAATATAAAAAACACAGGCCAATAAAGTTAGGAAACCAACTTTAATTAAACATATCAAAACAAATTTTCATTTCACCCTTTTGGGCTTATAATCACAATTACTGTGTACGCAAAGCTGCCCCTTCGAAAGCTATGAAGTCATATAAAAGAGTGCATTATAGCGTCTGCGCTAGATGGCGGTGAGTAGTTAGCTTCATGCCCGCGGTCGCTTTACCCCACAGAGCCCCCGATGCAGTTGGAATGGAAGAACGGGTGAGCACGGCAGCCAGCCTGGACGCTTTACGAAAGAGAGAAATCTCTTTAGCGGCTAATAGATTCTGTTATTCTGTAATAGTGTCTGCAATCATGCAGCCACGGGACTTAACAGCATTCCCCCACACACATCCACTCACTGACCACGCAGATGACTCAATGTACTCCAATTCAGTAAAATGGCCTTGAAGATTATGTAACTTGCCGAATTTGCCTACGCAGCTATAAGATCAACTCTCGAAAGAAAACTTCAAAGAAACGTGCCTGCCTACATTTTCTTTCTGAAGCCCGTGTAATTAAAGTCGTGACGTGTTTTGACAATGCTCCTGTGTACTTATTGCTATGAATACAGTATTGACAATGAACATTAAATTTATTACCTGTTTCGTATGTAGTCTTCAAACGCCATCGAGCATCCTTTGAGGTCACACTCGAAGATATTTAATGTACGCATACAGTATTTGTGTTTCAGGAATACGGCGTTTAAAAACAAATCAAAAAGCAATAACAACAGATACATAGAATGAGAACTATATGAAAAAGTATGCTTTCAGTTCTGCTTGGCACTGACGTTCTTGTTAACTGTATCACATGTTCATATTCTGAGCCCTGTTTACCAGTCGTAAATGAAAGGATGAAATTTGTCAGGGTCAGATTTGCAAAAATGTAACTGAAGGTCAATTTTAAATATCCAGTGGCACATGTCATGTTTATTTGTTCATTTAACGACGCTCTCAGTAGTTCAGGAAAGGCAATGTCGCAATTTATGGTCTTGTGAATAACGAACTGGAAAGACTGTAGAATTTGGCGACCTCTACCTAATTTGACGTCTTACTCTTAGTAATTGACCAACTTAATGCACAAATTCTTGTTTTATAATAAGTTTATTATATTTCTCTACATGTTTCGAGCACTGTGTGCTAATCATCAGGAGGTCAAAATTGTATTATACAGCATCTGGTATCATCACACTCTGTAGGTGTGATGATACCAGATACTGTATAATATAATTTTGACCTCCTGATGATTAGCACACAGTGCTCGAAACATGTAGAGGAATATAATAAGCATTATAAAACAAGAATTTGTGCAATAAGTTGGTCAATTACTAAGATTATACTGAGATGCACGGTCAGCAAAGCATTAAAAAATAATTTGACGTGCTATTCACTCCTCTTCGAAATGTACAAAAGGATTATAGTTTTTAGGGAAAATCTGCGTTCAAATTACACACTTACTTCTAATACGCAAAGCCTGCAAATGTAATGTAAAATGAAGGCACAGCTACAGATAAGTAGTGAAGCAGAATATCGGAACAAACCTGAACATCGACGGCGAAATGTTCACTACGTGACGCGTCAGTACTACGCAGACCTTACACAAAACCCTCATGCAAGAAGGCACATATTCTGTAACTTCCCTTCATTACTAAATTAAACTGTGTGTAATTGAGTAACTAAACCCTAATACCCCGTGACAACACAGTCAGTACATCGTTCTCTCTCATTAATAAACAACAATTTTATACAATCAGCTTCACTAAGCACAAAATCAAAGTTACTGTCACTCATTCACTGGGCAATGCAGGTTCATATTTGGGATAAGAACGTACGAACATTTCAGCACAAAGAGGTATACCTATTTTATGTTGGCAGGGAGTGCATTCACATGATACAAAACACAATTATACTTGTCTGATGTTAAATTACGATATTAACGTGACAGAACTAAAATATTACACAGCTGCCACCTCTGATATTTCACTTCTTTACTTTCTTTCTCGTGCTAAGGCTGCTACACGCTACTCTGATCTAAAGTAACCCAATTCACAATCTCATATCTTACTTTTTAAACTACACAGTATATTATCTTCCCACCTAATGATGTGTTGTTATGCTTCTCTTTTATTGTTACTATTCTGATAACAATAATGACGCCATGAGCAGCAGTAGCATTAGCAGCAGCAAGAACTTGTAGTGGTGGTGTAGTGGCAGTAACAGCAGCAGCATTACTACTAGCGGCACTATGCGTTCCGAACCAGACGGTATTCCGTGCACAAAATTGTGTGTGTATCGTCATTAAAAGTTGCCACCTTAACAAATTCTTCTTAAACATTTTCTTGAACAATTAAATGTCCGAGAATATATCTGCTGGATAGATTAGGTGCTAGCTGGAAGTGCGGGGGTGAAAGGCATGTTATTACGAGGAGAAATACTACGCACGCTCCTTCCACTTTAAAAAAGTCTGCAATGACACAATATGAATGTACTCCACATAGAGGAAATGTTTTTGGAAATGGTATAATGCTGCCCGAACGTTCCGAGTTGAGACGTGCAGCGAACACGCCGAGTCGATTGCAAAAATGTACTGTGTTAGGGGCTCAATTAGCATGTTACATGTTCCTACAATACCAGTACAGTAATTTCTTCTCTTTGAGGCTTCCTTTCTCTTCTCCCATACTCTTCCTTGTATACGCTGTATTCTTGATTGGCCTCGTAAGATCTTGTTTGAAATTTTTTCATGTTCCACCTCTAGCTTTGTTTTTGCTTCCGTCTATCCGCCCAGTATATTACTAGTGGGCTAAGCAGATTCAGAATGCTTGTTCCTTCCCTGTTTTACATGTGATCTAACGAGGTACAGCACTGAACGGCTGTAAAGGCAAATTCAACGCAGAGCCACATTAAGAACCTGAGAGAATCCATCACATTGCTGACAACGTAAAGTTACAAATTACAGTAAACACAGATAAATTTCAACGTCCTTGAATACATTTATCTTGAAACGTGTTTCTCCCCCGTTAAAATTCAGTCTTTCACGCCACAATTCTAATAATTTCGAAATGCAAATTACACTAAGCGATGACACTTAACACCAGACATTTGCTCTTCTTTACAGGAGAGATGGCTGTATTGTACCTATTTACACGCTACCGCTTCAATTGGAACGAAGTAGACTTCAGCATCTTCTCCACCTACAGCATGGTCACAAACCTGTTCGGTAAGATATAATGATCAAAACAAACATTTCAGCACTCGTCATTAATACTCTGACGACTAAAATGTATTTGCTTTCAAAGTTGTAAAGCTCTTTTTGAAACACCCTGTATATAGAGAATTAGTTTCTAACTCACGGGGAACACATTTCGGTTCCATTAGCAAGATAAATAGGTGGAATCTGTATTCACTGAGTAGGGAAATTATCGTTACTCGTGAGAATCATGCAGAAAAAATCAATAGACTGTGGTGGAAAAGTGTAGAATTTTTAGTGTTAAATCGGGAGTGAGAAAGTGGGGCAGTACATGTAATAACCGCGGCACTTTGAGAGGTTAACCATATTTGAAAGAACTACAAAGTTCGTGTGTAATTCTTCTGTGCCAAAATAACATTTTTAAACTTACTTTCTTTCCTAAAAAGTAAAAAATTGGGCTTCTGCAATCATCATGCTCTCTTTGTATGTGTGTGGTGGTGGTGTATCATCATCATCATCATCATTGGCTCGACAGCCCCTGATGGTCCCTGGCCTTCTTCAGAAGCTTTGCCCATGCATCCCTGTCAAGGGCGACCTTCTTCCAATTCTTGACCTCTAATATTCTCATATCTTGATCAACCCCATCTTCCCATCGTAATTTCGGTCTTCCAACTCTTCTTACTCCATCTGGTTTGGTGTTGAATATTTTTTAAGAATTTTATCATTATTCATACGCATCAAGTGCCCAGCCCATGCTAGTCTATTGACTTTGATGTAATTAACAATGTTTGGTTCATTAAGTGCTTCATACAGTTCATAGCTCTATATATTTCGCCATGTTTCGTTCTCTTGTTTCGCTCCAAAGATACACCGAAGCGCCTTTCTTTCGAACAGAATCAACCGCCGATCATTTGTTTTAGAGTCCATGTTTCGGAGGCAGGTGGTAGTGCATGCATTAGAAAATTTGAAATCTTCGAACCACATGACCGATTTTTACGAAACCTGGTACAACAACTGTGCCATTATAGGACACCCACAACTTATAAGTCTACTTCCCACAATTAATAATAAAAATATGGTGTATGAGCAACCATGTAAGGCGGAAGAGGCGCTAGCGCTGTATAGTTTTAGAGCATGAAGTGATGGAAATAAACTCAACAAAAGTATGTAACTTCTCCTTAGCTAATGACTCCACAGAATTAAAAGGGATAACATGGCGACCATTTGAAAATTCTTGACACTTACCGGGTTCATGGATTTGCGAACTAATAGCCATTAGCGCTACGCACGTGTATTATGGTTCGAGGGCAGATTATAAACATACCTACACGTTATGCGCAATATACTGCACGAAAACAAACACAAACATGACGTGTATGAAGAAATGCTGAGGTAATGTGTCAAACTTAACGAATATAGAAACTGTGCTTAAGCAATACTCTATTCACAAAAATACACAACAAAATATCAGTGATAATTCTAACAGAAGCATACAAATATATGCAACATGAAATTGTGCTTAAGAGTTCTGATTCGAAATTCTCATCTGTAGTGCGTTTATGTAGCTAAAACATGTTGCTCTGTTTATAGTAAAACTAACTGTGCAATTTTTTTTATAGGAGCCATCCCGCTGTGTTTAGTACTAACTAAAAAGTCGTTCAGTCAAAACACAACAATATATTCAATAATGTCAAGTGTGCTACATGTTTCGGTTACAAACAACCATCATCAGGCAGACGTTTCAGTACACGGATATGACATGGTCAGTGCTTACAGTACGGGACCTCATATTGTTTACATTTACAAGTAATTTCAGAAAATACATTAGTTAGGATATTAAATATTGAGCAGTTTATTAATCTAAATGTCTGAAATTCTACACAGCAAATGTAAACAATATGGGATCCCATACTGTAAGCACTGAACATGTCATGTCCATGT
>Ga0136643_10007931_pt1 | contig 15441 bp, 8 predicted proteins | sample TergutLab28metaG_FD_96883 | JGI IMG/M metagenome (GOLD analysis project Ga0136643, IMG submission 96883) | Labiotermes labralis P1 segment gut microbial communities from Petit-Saut dam, French Guiana - Lab288 P1 (version 3) (version 3) | ecosystem: Host-associated > Arthropoda: Insects >... | reverse complement strand
TCAACCACCTTGAAAGAATGGACAACACCAGACTCCCGAAACACGCCCTCAACTACAAACCTCGAGGAAGAAGAGATCGTGGACGCCCCAGGAAACGATGGCAATGCGTCGATGCCGGAACAGTTCAAACGACCTAATCCATGGAGGAAGATGATGATGATCATCATTACAAATTCATTCACGCCCTTACGTAATGTATGAGTTTCACTAAGCCGATGTTCATGAAACTTGCGCTTGGTCGACAGCTTCTTTCAGGAAGTTCAGTACCGAATTTCATTAACGCTAGGTCGCACTCAGAATAGGGGACGGGCAAGATTTCTACATAACGCTTTCTTACTTCACGTCATGAAGAGTGCTTTTCACTTATAACACTGTAGATAGCTCGAACTATGCAGCATCGAATTTCTGTGGCTAGTAAATAGTTAAGTAGAAATAAAGTGTAAGAAATCAGCTGGGGCGTAATTTGAGGCGTCGTTCGGGCAGTTGCCCAGAAGGACCGAGAAACACAACTAACACAAAACAACGGATCGCGGGTACAGATTTACACAATGGAACTTCTGATTACGAAACAGGGATGCAGTTCCCTAGACCGCGAGTAGCGGTCCCATTCTTGGGGTCATCTTGACGCATTTTGAATGCTGTGACTGTATTCACAGAACTGTCCGAGAAGGCGTGCAGGTTCTGTCAGTTTTCCCATTGAGAAATCGAACAGTCGTCAATTATTCATTACTGTACCTTAGAGCTAAAGTGACTGTGCATCTGCCCTGCCCCTTTCATCTCCATAATTAATTATCATACTTGGATTAATCTCGTATCCAATTTATTTTCATCTCTGCCACACTCATTAATTTATGTTCTTTCGACTAGCTTTCCCCTCTCATTCCTCTTAACCACCTATCTGCCTCCCCACCTCTCGTGGGAGGCGAGAGCACTATACGAGAGAATTTCAACGATGTTAAAAAAGAGGATCATAACCGAAGTGCAAACTTGCAGTATTCTTTTAGGTTTACCGATCTACATCAATAAACTCAATATTAATATTGCTCATGTTGCGAGACCTCACCCTTCCTTACGCTAGGAAATTTAATGGAAATCCTTTATATCGAGTCACAATGACATAATGGAATGAGCAGGCTTATGTAAACATAATAAATCAACTCTACCCCTTTTATGTATTTTATATAAATAACTACATAAGTGAATTCAAACCTCTACCTCTTCTGGAATATAGCCAATAAAGTGTCACATAAGGGCACTAGAAGGATAATTTCATGCATAGTGAATTCCAGCGCAGAAGTTAAATTCACTATCTATTAACTTTTAAACATAAAAAGTTTACCTGCAACTTTGTATGAAGGATTCACATGCGGCTTTCTCTGAGTTCGTCTTCCAAGCCTGCGGTAAAAAAATTTCTATTACTCTCAGTTTTATTCCTCTTGGTTTTCTTAAAGAGAAATTATATTACTGTGTGTGTGTGTGTGTGTGTGTGTGTGTGTGTGCGTAGGTGCGTGCGTAGGTGCGTGCGCGCGCCAGTCTATCGTATGTCTTCACTGTACCTACTGGTATGTATTATATGAAACGTCAAGCAATCCTGGCACCTTTATACACACCGCATTACACAGAATCAGTATTAACAGCATTTTGGACCCCAAAAATTTTAAGGTTGGAGCGATACAAGCAGTACTGTCTTTACGGTATTGAAATGGTGCATCAAAACACATGTTAGAGCTGGTAAAGGTAAATGTAAATTCCATCCTAGAAGAGGCTACGAAGGCCCGGAGGGGGAGTAGATATACATCTCTACTCTTTCTTTAAACTTGGTGCTAAAATTGGGTTGGGTGATCAACTTCACTTCAGGGCTGCTTTACCCCGGGAAAGAAACAGTACCCATTGTGTAGGAGGCTGGGTGGGCCCCAGGGGCTGTATGAACGGGTGCGGGAAATCTCGTCCCCCCCCCCCCTCCGGGATTTCATTCTCGGAACGTCCAGCACGTAGCGAGTCGCTATACTGACTGCGCTATTCCGGCCCATTTTTAGAGCTGGGGTGCCAAAAATTTCCCCAAAATCCGTAAGACACCTCAAAATACAAGGCTCGAGATAGGTGACATACAGCATGTTTCGTATAGCGGACCTGCAGATGTTAGGCGACAACGCATATAATTCCTTCGCACAAGCAACCTAACACGCGAAATTTGTGTTCTCTGCCTTAGACAAGAATGCAGATACTTAAGGCAATATTTTGTAAAATGCCAAATAACAATAGTGCAAAAATTCAATTCCCGTGGGTTGTGTGACGCTGATGGTGAGCCAGCAGTTCAGTTCGGTTTTAAGCAGTTTAATACATAACAACAATGTCCCTTTAAACTCTGCCAACTGCTGCCCAACAATACAGCCTCACATCCCACAATAACTGAAACTCCAGCAACGTCGCTGTGAGAAGCTCAAACCTCGCAACAACTAGAGTGCTGTGGAAATTTTCTTTAAGCGTCAGCTTGAAAGAGCGATTGGAAAACATTTTTTTTCCTTCCTCTCTTAGTCTTGACAGCTTTATACCTATTCATTGTAGACGTAGAGGGTATTGTTGCACTTTAGCACACTCATTGACACACCCACACTCGGTAGGACTACCCTGGACGAGCGATCAGCCAGTCGCCAAGACCTCTACCTGACAACACCCAACACTCACAAGAGAGACAGAGAGAGAGAGAGAGAGAGATCCATACCCCAGACGAGATTCGAAACAGCAATCTCAGCACGTGAGTGATAGCAGATATAATCTTAGCCCGCGCGGTCACCGGGATCGGCCGAAGGCGTCTGTGAAGAGAAAGATATTTCCTTTTTGTCAGGAATAGAAAAGGTTATCTCTGTTTTTAAGCGCTTAGACTAGTCACTACACAGACAACACTGTCCCGGCTGCTAGATGGACAAAAAATACACAGACCTACGCAAACACACACACACACACACGCGTGCTCACGCACACACACACACACACACACACACACACACACACATATATATATATATATATGTATGTATGTATGTGAAAATGCTTTGTAAGTCATCAAGCACACAAATTGTAACATTGCGAAACTTTGGGTCTCTACAAGTCAGTTGAAAAGGCACACGAAAATCTTTTTACTTCGAAAAACATTCACAACAGAAAAATATCAGGAAACAGACAACTAACTGCATGCAGCATATTTCTTTTTGAAAAGCTAATTGTTTCTCAGCAAGTCAAAAAATATTTCCTCGCGTCCTTGCAACACGATAATTCATTACCGCGTTCACAGAACCATCCGCATGTCCCTGTGCGGAGTCAGATAAATCTAAGAGTCCATGTAATCCACGTCATCCCGTCCTACTTCTTGAGTATCCACCTTAATATTATCCTTCCATCTACGCTTGCATCTTCCAAGTGGTTTCTTTCCCTCAAGTTTCCCCACCAAACTCTGAATGGATCTATCCTCCCCAAGTTGCGTGCCACACGCCACGCCCCTTACATTACTCTTTACTTCGTCAACCGGATAGTAATTAGTAAAAAAATAAAAGTCATGGATATTGTCATGTTGAAACTTTTTGAACACATCTGTCATAGGCCCAAATATACTCCTCAAGCTCTATTCTTGAATGCCTTCTGCCTATGTAAAATGGTACAGACTTGGACAGGCACTGAGGATTCCAGGAGCCTGAGGCTCCCAGATTTCAAGACAATATATACATGAAGGCGGTAATGTTGTCAGCCCTACTCACCGGTCGCCTTTACCTCCCAGTAAATATTCCTGGTACTCAATCCTGTTATAAGCTGAGTCGAACCCAAGGCCAGAGTGCTGTAGGAAGGATTATGTCGATGAAGAATTCCTATGACACCATCGGAATTCGAACCCGCGAACTTCCGGCTTATAAAGCAGTACTTCAACCAACTGGGGACCACGATAGCACAGTGCTTAAGGTGCTGTGTTACAAATCGGAAGGTCGCTGGTTCGATCCCAGCTGGTGTCAGTGGATTTTTCATTGACATAAAATCTTTTCGATTGCACTATGGCTCTAGGGTCGACTCAGCCTCCAACAGAAATTAGTATCAGGAGTATTTCCTGGGGGTAAAGATGGCCAGTGCGTAAGGCTGACAACCTACCACCATCCTGTGCCGTTGTCACGAAATCTGGGAACATTAACTTCCTGGAACCCTCTGGGTCCCTCCGGGCCTGTAACGGGACTGCTTTTACTTCAACCAACTACCCCACCGCGTGCCTGCCTATGTTCCACCCTCAATGTGAGAGACCAAGTTTCACACCCATATAAAACAGGTAATTGTAAGCTACCCTATATATTAATATTCATATTTTTTGCTATCACACGGCAAGACAAAAGATTCACGGCCGACTGGTGACAGGAATTCCATGATTTAAAGTTGTTCTTAATTTCGTCATAATTTAAAATTCGATTTTTTAGAATTGTTCTCAGATATTTGAATAATGTCACTCTTTCAAAGAATTTATTGTTAATCCCTATCTTCTACTTTTTTCCTGTATTCTGTTCCGGTCTGAGTGAAGATTGATACGAGTTGTCAGGTAAACAATGCTCCTGTACTTACAAGAGATAAAAGTGGGAAAAGCTTTAGTTAAAAACGAAGCAAATAAAATGTCCAAAGCACCTTGTCCGTAAGACAATCAAGACAGAACTTCTACTCTCTGCAAACAAATGCGCAAGCATATTTCCAACACATCTGCTATTTTTATAGTTGGCTGTCAGAAACAGTATTCATTGACAGATTCAAAAATTCAATACCCCATTGTCTCTGGTATTCGTTTTCTCTGTTTTATCTCATTTCATTTAAAGCAGATTTTCAAAATATTGCCTTATTTAGTCGATCTCTCATACTAGTGAAAAATATTTCTCCCCCTAAGGCAGCAAAAGTCTATTTTTGCACAACTTGTGTGGCTAAAGACCTGAACAGGCTGTATTAAGACAGAGGTTAATTGAAAGGCGATGGCTAGGAGGGTCAATGTAAAGCGATATAACAGCAATGACAGCCAATCAAAAGCGTTATTAGAAATTACACGTGCCTCACATGTCCGATAATTACAGAGAAGAGGATCATCATTTATCAGATGAATTTCATACCAAAGGCGACTTATGGCTACTACCAGGTAGGGTTAGTTTTAATTCCAGAGTAAACTATCAGCACGGCGTCCATGCTGATTGCTGTTGCACGTAACGCCGTAGCTAGATTAACTCTCTTTCGCTTTATATAGGTCTCTCTTTTTTTTTTTTGCGTGTACATGTACATAAACTCTCTGTGTGTGTGTGTGTGTGTGTGTGTGTATGTGTGTGTGTGTGTGTTTGTGTGTGTGCGCGCGCGCTCATAATCTTTCTGTTCCAAATCAAAAACTAAAGTCTGTTATCCCATTCAAATACACGAAAGTTTCAAAACTGTTTCCTCATCCACTTTCACAATTTCTGCATGTTTTAATACAAATTAAAATATCTAATAAAATGAATACGTGCCCCACCTCATTGTAACTGAAAATTGACGATTTGTAAACCAATTTTTAAATTGTACACTTAACGAAGATTCGGTATTAGAATTGCAGTGTATGTAGTTCCCCTTCTAAATCAATAATTAGATATCTTGGGAGACTTTGATGCTGTTTACATCTTACATTCTGCTGTACACACGAAAGTTTGGTTCAATTACATTCAGTTATTACACAGTCCAAAGAGATCAGAACGTTTCAGCAAAGGGAAAAAAAATATATTGCCAATGTGAAATAAATTATTGGCAAGGAGTGCGTCGGACGTCACATTTGGGCTCAGCTTTTCAGTGTAATTTTCGAGAACAACATCAAGTGAACGGCGGTCTCTAGGCAGACTTGCGAATTTCTGAACTTCCTACACAGCAAACTGAATGTTTCTACCGTGCTGTCTACTGCTAACAATCAGCAATGTCTTCATATAACTTGATTACGTCGAGCACCATTTCATTTTTCGTTACCTGCCGCTTGCAATAATAACAAAATATTAAGAATCGTGTCGTTAGATTTTTCTGCAAAGAAGTTACGTGGGTTATTGGATAGATTTAAAATTACAACAAACTCCAAGAAAGCTAAAAATTCGCCAGGTCTATTGTTACTTTCACAAGATAAATCTGTGAGTCCTCTGAATACTGCAGTTAAAGTTAAGATCTACGAGTATCAGAAAGAGAGTGTGGCTGATCCGTGTAAAACTCACCACGTGACAGTCCTTGTAATACCAAAACTAACAATTATCCGCCTTCTTTTTTGAAAAGTATAGTAGTTTTATCAGATATCCGTCACTATGGTCGCCCTATCGAGCCGGATGTGTGTGGTAGGTGACACCGCCCCCTGTTATAGCACAATGCCTGTTGGTTATTGCTATAATATCAGCATGCACTCCTAGTCATAAATTACGGGAGGTTTGAGCGGGGCCAGTGATACGGCTAATTATTCTAGTCCCTGGAGGCACCTCTCGTGTTGTGGAGCCTGTATTGTGCTGCGAGTTTATTTGTTACTGTGCTCCTATCATGTTTCGTATTCAGGTTAATGACACAAATGATCTGACATGCTTCGAAGAAGCGCATTATCAGACTAAGTACATGCTACAGGTCACGTGAAGCGATTAATAATGTGGTATTGCAGCGTAATTAATTGCTGTCATGCTTGCGGATTCTGTAAGCACAGACAGAAGGAATTTTAAATTGGTAATTATTGCATCGGCATAACCACTCCTGCAGGCGCCCTACTAACAAGACCACATTCATCTTTGTGAGTTACAAAAGGATGTGGAGGCAAAGTCGAATATAACGATAAAATTTGTGTCAAAGCAGTGAGAGATGTTGACAAAGAATTTACTTAAGCTACTGAAATGAAGTGTAAAACCTTAACTCTTACGGATTCCTAGCGTATAGAGTACAGCATGGATTTCAAAATTAAGTTTTTTTTTGTTTTTGTTTTTATGAAAATGAGTATTGCACAGAGCTGAACTAAAATGGAGCCATGTACTGTTCGATGTTTACAGTTAGTCTTAGGATAACGGCTTTGAAAAGTGCATCAGATCAGCAGATTTAAGCTCAGCTCAAATTTTGGGAGTTACAACATCACTACTGCACTTCATTACTGGCGGCAGCCCACAAAAGAACACATTGTAAAGGTCGTAATCAATAATGTAAGACACAAAACTAACAAAGGCGTTCTTTAGAATACATGAAGCTTTCTTGCAACTGGGAAAGATGAAAGGCAAATTACAGAAAGTCTTCTATTCCTAACATCAGCAAAATCTATAAATGGGTTCTTGACTACATAGAAAATTTCAGGTACAGCCATACCCAAGAGAGACTTTTCGGCTGAAAGTTAAAATTGCCAGAAAATTTTCATTGGAAATCTGTAGCATCGAATTTCAACAATGTCGGCGAAATTGTGTTCGGCACACGGGGGTTCAATTCGTGTCCTTAAGTAAACTAGGCTCTGTTGCATATCAATATGTCTTAAATTTGGAATTGTCCTAAAACATTCGATGAGAACTTATTAGATCAAATTTTAATATAACCTGTAAAATGGTTTATGAGCCATATGCAAATTGTGCTTTATAAGGAATCAGTACCTCTGACAGCAACATAGTGACATAATTTTATATCAAAATTCAAAAACTGCTTTATATTTGACAGCGTTTGTAGCCTCGAGGAAACTGAAAATCGGAATAGTCTGGCAACAAGCAGCGTGAGTACAAACCGTTGCATTTAAAAAAAAAGTTGTCTAAATGCTCAGGAGCCGATACTAGTTCACATACAAACGGAGAGATTAGCATGACTGCCATAAAAATGTTCTTTTCCTGCTTGACAGAGACCGCCTAAGAACCTATATACACTTTTGGGCCTAATGAAAAGTATAGTTGTTAAGATCTGGCAGTTATGAAGAAATGTGTTTAGCAAAACACTAATCTGATAATTAAAACATATCTATGAGCCGAATTTAGTAACGTTTTGAAGACTTGTACTGGAAATGGTGTGGAGCTACGCCTGTTCGTAACCCCGGCAGCAGATTGGCATGAGGGACCGGCATAGAACCTGGCCTCGGACAACTTTCTAGGAGGTGGCTGGAAAGACCGCAGAGTTAAGTCTGCACGATGTGAAAAAAACAAGAAGATCTTTCCCGTTGGGAATAAAACCCTTATTTCGCAGCTTTCCAGCCCGTAGCTTGGACACAACAATAAATGTGTTATGTCAGCTTCCACACAAGCATTAGCAATAACAATAAAAATAACGTACAGTTATTAGTAATTAGTTGTAATGTTGTCGTAATAATATGATTCAAAATAATTTGCTATTACATTTTTTCTCCCCCACGTGGTACTGGTAAAGTCAGGTTCACCCTAGAACAGGCTATGAAATCCCAGAGAGGGAGTAGATGTACATCTGTACTCTTTCTTTAACCTCGGCGCTAGATTGGGGTGGATGGTCAACGCCAAGCCGTGCCATTTTACTCCCGGGAAGAGACCCGGTACCAATTGTACGAGAGCCTAAGCTAGGTGGGCCTCAGGGCCGGTAGGGACGGGTGCGGAAAATCTCGTCCCCACTGGGATTCGATCCCCAGATGGTAAGTCGCTATACCGACTACGCTGGAATTTAATTTATAATTAAAAATTTTACGAGATAACTGCTAACATCGATTACTACTGAAGAACGAGGTGTTTGCGAAAATTGTGGCATGTTGAAAGCACTGCTGCTTCGCTGTGTTGTTGAAGATGCCTACTTTCTAAACCAGAGGATTTGGACTTTTATGCATGGTCTTGACAACACAGCAGCTGCTAACATGACTACTAACGCTAGGCCATTTCTTCCGTATGTCATTCCTGTCTAATTTCTTACGTTAATTTGAAATACTGCTGGACTTTATCTATAACAATGCTACTTCAGTATTTCTGGTACAGGGCACAGTTCACCAATTACGTATTTTTGCCCTTTTTTACATTGTTTTGCTGTCTGACATACATCTGAGAAAACAATAATATTGTCTCGTAAGGACGAGAATAAATTCCGGCCGTCTGGCAGAATACTTTGAACACGCTGGAACTGACCTTCATCCATAAAGAACTTCCTGTTAAGGACAATCGGGAAGTAATCGGTATTTACTGTGAAAAGTAAATGAAATGCATTGCTAACAGCAAGCCTGCAATGCGTAGTTGTTTAAAGTCGTGAAGTGTGGTACACTGACCGACTCACACAGCTCTGAAAGCTTACCGGATTATTGGAAGAAGGAAAAAAAAGGAAATTCAGGAAATAAGGAAGAAAATACACTTAAATTGGAGCATATTTTATTAATGAGTTTAATTAGTTTTGTTGATTTAATTCAAGACCCTCTTAATAACTCAGACTACAGACTACTATAGCATGTAATGAGAGAGTTATTAATAAACAAGTTGCAGAAGATTCGGAAGGAAGCCATTGGGCTCGACTTTATCATCCAAACACCTGAGGAAGGAAAACAGAAATAATCCTCAGTCAGGATATCTGAAATTCACACGGCAGTAATTATGAAGTACTTGTACTGCCACGACATCTTGTTTGGTAGCTACCGTAGAGATGTAGACAGTTGGTTCATACGAAAAGTGATGAATTCCTACCGAATTACATGCCTTCATATCCTACAAGGAATCTATCTTCTCATTCATAATGGCCAGATTTGCAACCTGGAACTTCCAAATTCGCGGGTTGAATACGACGCACCCGGCGGCTCCCTTTGGTAAAAAAGAAAGAATAGGTGCAGCGGAAGTACGCAGAGGAGACGCCACTACAGTGCATCGAGTATCTACATAACACATGTGCTTAGTTCAAGCAGTGAGATAAGAGAACCGCAGTTAAAGGTAAAACGCCGATAGGAAGTGCTTAACTACAGACGACATAAACACCGTAGGACGGAGGGCTAATTTGTGCTGGCACGTGAGAGTACTTCCGCTGGTGTGCTGCTGAGTTCCACCCCTCGACGCGTGCGAAATGTGATTTTAATTGCTACCAGACGCACAACAATGCCTTTGTGCTACGAATATTGTGACACGTTAGGCCTAGGTGCCGCACTTCTTGCATACCCAATGTGCATGGGAACGTAGCTGCTTGCATCATTATCGTGTAGGGAGATAAAATAAATTTCAATACAACGAGAAGAGCATATCAGATGTCATGAAGCTTAATTCCCTGCTGCAAAAATTTGCAACCCAAAACACACACACACACACACACACACACACATATATATATATATATAAACAAATTTATTAGTGTCATTATATTGCTTAATTTTGTAAATAAATGATTAGGCAGTGCAGTTCGTTTTCTACTAGGCTGAGATTGTCACGTAAGGCCTAAGAGTTTCCTAACCTCACCGTTTTGTAATGTTTTAGGTGCGCGTTCTTAAGCCACCTCCGTGCCAAGTTTCACGCACCTACCTTCACGGTTTATTAGCCAATATCATCAGACGAAAAAGCAAAAAATAAATATTTCTGCATTCAAAAATATTTACTTTGTGCTATATAACTTTAGATAGCTCAAAACAACTGCATATTTTTGTAACATCTATTAGAATAGATCATTTCTTGACCTTAAAATAAGTTCCAGTAGGGCCGTTCAAGCCTCTTATGTTCCCGCATCTTCCATTATATTATTATTAATAGCGAGAAAATAATCAGCATTGATAATGGGTGGCCACTAATAGCATAGTGTTCAAAACAAATTACCAAAAGAATGAGTCACTTGGTTAAAACCTTGACACGGAAAATTTGGGTGGGGGGGGATAAAGACAAAATAACGGTTTCATAAGCCTACAGTCATTCCTTTAAGGCTGCAAATAAGTATGGTGAAACTGAAACTTTCTGATTTCCTACAGCAGAAGCAGTATCTAGCTAGCTAACCAAATCTATGCAGCAGAGTCTTCTCTGGAAAGCCTACAGCTCCTCAGGCAGCCAAGAATTTCCCCGCAATTTAAGGAATCCGATTGTTCATTGACGTTTTCACAAGAGCCAGCCGGACGTAATAGGGAATATCAGAAGATGAAATTTACTCCGTTCCGCTGCCACTGCTGCAGAATTAGTGTGCAGGTACTACAGAAGAGTTACTGGATGATATTTGTGTGCTAATTCCGAATCGCTCTGTTGTAAGTCGGATTGAAAGGGTAAAGATCGACATCATAAATTCATCCTTTGCCCTCGTTCAGTTTTAGCTGCTACAGTCTGTTGCTGCATTTTGATATTGATAAGTAAAGCGAAGAACCAAGAACGGTGAAGGGAGTTGAACTGTTGCCTGTACGGTGGCCGGTAAGTTATCTGTCCATCATGTCCGTGGCACAGAAATTAGCTCCAATTCGCTTGTAGCGCTTCACCAGTGTTATATGAATAACTGCTTCCCGTGGATGCAGTAATCTTGGAAAGTAAAAAAGCTGTCCTCCTACCAATTTAAGCAATACACCATGAAGACGTATGGAGTTTCGTTTTTGCGTATTCTTAACTGAGGCGTCAGATGGAGTGAGTGATCCCGACCGCTTTAATGCCAGGGAAACAGCCTCCAGTAAACACGGGCGTCAGCCTCGATGGGTCTGTGAGCGGTGGTGAATAAAATAATTGCGGCATGATGGATATGGAACATTGATTCTTCAGGCTTCTTGTTTTTACCTTAGTCACTACTCCGACTTAGCTATTCCGGCTACCACAATTGTCGCGTTAAAAACAAATTCCATTCACCAAAATTCTATCCTGTATCTCTGTAGTGCAAAACATTTACGCACGACTATGCATATTCATAAATTTACGCTATAGGTGTGAATATATTTTTTTAATTTAAACAAATTTATCTCTTTTAAATCAAACATTTTTAAAAATCTGATATACTTTAATTTGAAAGATTCTAAATTCTTTATTTGTTTCTAATTTTGACGCTAATACTCAAGGCATATACTTGTTAATGTGCAAACATTAAGCACATTTATTATCTACGTATAGATTTTATATATTTTAAGCTTATGTAGGTATGTGTATTCAAGATACAGTAATATTCTTTTGTGTAAAAAACAGCTAGGTTCTTCGGTCTGCTGATGAATGATAATAGAATCGAAACCGATTATAAAACAACATAAGTGATGTGCCTACATATCTACATCGCTCATTTGCGACAACAGTGTCACGACTGAAAATTCGTTATTTTTTCAGGAGAAATTGTAAAGGTTTTGACGTGCTATAATTTTCTATGAGTGCAACGACGACACAACTGCTCTCTAGCGGCGAGTTTTGTAAACTGCGTTATGGCACTATAGGTTTTAAATGTGCATCTGCAAACGTTTCTTTCTATACCAAGAACTCAAAAATTCCAAATTTTGAGTTGTGACACTCTTGTTGCAAATGAAAGATACGTAGCCCTATAGACTGAGAAGTCAAAGAAGAACAGTGCCTGATATTATGTAGTTCCGACAGGCAGCAAGTGCAAAACAATTTCATATTTATTCTATAATACTAAACGATGGGAGCAACAATTTACTTTCACATCTGTCGTCGTCTTGAAAGAGTGCATTCCGGAAGTAGTTTCAGGAAAATACTTTGGATGAACATTATGTGCAGTACTGAGTCTGGGTTGGGATAAGGTAGTTACTGCAGTAACTAGACCATGAGCTATTCGATTCGGACATGGGCAAAAAATTTGCTTCTTCTACAAAACGTTCATGGGGGCAAAAGTTTTCCCATTCAAATGGTCCCTTTGTCTTTTTCTCTAGGATAAAGTGGCTGTGCTTCGTAACCGACCAATGCATTTCGTGTTGCAGTTAAAGATGCTGCGGGTACAGTTCTGTTGCAAATATATGCATTTATGGCGGGCGCAGGAGCAACTGTACGTTTAACAATAGTTACAGTTAACTGTTAAATACAGTAACCAAATGTTTTTTCGGCGTATCGGAAACTGATCCAAGTACGTAAGTGAGATCCAATTCGAGTAGTTGAAATAATAGTGTCAGATACACTAAACCTTTTGAAATATCAGCCATAAAATTACAAGAAGGCAATCCCAGTTGCCGCGCAGTCTAAGGTGTAGGTCTGCGGCAACTCGCTTGTTGGGATTGTGGGTTCGAATCCCGCCGAGGGCATGAATGTCTCTTGTCTCTTGTGATTGTTGTGTGTTTTTATGTAGACGAATCCGTGACGAGCTGATCTCTCTTCCAGAGGAGCCCTAGCGACTGTATTGTGTCGTTGTGAGTGATCTATAAATATCATGAATGAGGAGGCCATAGTCCGCGTTGGGCCACAACTCCAAAGAAGAAAAAAAAATGTAATAGATAACGTGTATCTACAACATGGTGATTTATGCCAATCTCAGTGACAGCGCCGTCTTTATTCCCTCTGACACTAAGATCGATTGTTCAAATCCCACTCCACGTATAGATACATGCACTCTTCTGTAAAAGTAGGAGCATCATGACGGGCTGAATCACCGTCCAAATGTCCTACCAAAGGTCTGCTAGAAATATGTAAAGTCACGGATACAGAAAAAAGAGTGTTTTCTTTAATCTTAGAATTTCATTAAATATTTTCTCTCCTACGGTTTTACTTAACATCAGGCGTATGTAGAATTAATTTCATTTAATCCTATTGACCTACACCAGATTTCCCCTCAAAATGGGATTAAAAATTCCAAGGTCAGAACCTGAACTGCAATGGGCCCTAAGACAACTACTCCTTACCTAACTCAGTATTCTGTCGATCAGGGTGATATGTTACTCATAAAATACTTTCTGGGAATAGAGCCCTTAGTCCTTCTCCAGAAAACTTTCTCAGCTAGTCAACAATTTTCCAGCATTTTACGAAGATCTCATTTTCATCACTGTGGTAAAAACAGGCCCCTATTATACCCTGTCAAAATTTAAGGTCCATTCAAATCTTTCGAAGGAAAATTCTGTGACAGTAACTTTGTTCACCCTACAACAATACCCGAAATATTCCCAGGATTTGCCTGTCTGCCTGTATGTCTTTGATACAAAAATTATCCTGGAGATTAAGTGGAATGGTACCGACAGAGAATAAAACGAAGTACTTGTAAAACCCTGCTCAAAAGCATTATCCACTAAATACCACACGAAATTGCTTGGGATCAAACGCGAGCCGTCGAGATGACAGGTCGGCGGCTAACTGCCTCTAAAAAAAAATAATCTCATTATGTAAAAAAAGTCAATTCCCACCTCATGAAAAACACAGTCAATTTCCATCACAAAATGCCAATACGGAATAATCCCTTTGTTTAGTGTGAGAATTTTACATCGATAAAAATACGAGTATGCAATACAATCTGTGTGAAAAGGCAAAATTTTCGATTGCTTATGTGTAGCAGGACAGCAATATACGAGTGTTATTCTGCCGTCTACACTTTTGTACCCAATGTGTAGCTACACGTACTAGCACCTATCAAATTTATCGCTAATACAAACACTATATTTTAACGCTGCTTAAATGGTTTCAGACATTAAACAATAAAAACAGACAGTGGATTGCAGCTTATTAATTACAGCTCAAAATGGTGTCAAAAGACTCATGAATGTAAAGCTGCCCATACCAGAGTTACGTAGCAGCGCAGTGACTGTCCATACCAGAGTTATGTAGCTGCGTAGAGACTGTCCATACCAGAGTTATGTAGCTGCGTAGTGACTGTCCATACCAGAGTCATGTAGCTGCGTATTGACTGTACATACCCGAGTTATGTAGCTGCGTATTGACTGTCCATACCAGAGTTATGTAGCTGCGCAGTGACTGTCCATATCAGAGTTATGTAGCTGCGTAGTGACTGTCCATAGCATAGTTATGTAGTTGCGTAGTGACTGTCCATACCAGAGTTCTGTACCTACGTATTGACTGTACATACCTGAGTTATGTAGCTGCGTATTGACTGTCCATAGCAGAGTTATGTAGCTGCGCAGTGACTGTCCATACCAGAGTTATGTAGCTGCGCAGAGACTGTCCATAGCAGAGTTATGTAGCTGCGTAGTGACTGTCCATAGCAGAGTCACGTAGCTGTGTAGTGATTGTCCACACCAGAGTTATGTAGCTGAGTATTGACTGTCCATACCAGAGTTAGGTAGCTGCGCAGTGACTGTCCATAACAGAGTTCTGTAGCTGCGTAGTGACTGTCCGTAGCAGAGTTATGTAGTTGCGTAGTGACTGTCCATAGCAGAGTCATGTAGTTGCGTAGTGACTGTCTATAGCAGAGTTATGTAGCTGCGTATTGACTTTCATAACAGAGTTCTGTAGCTGCGTATTGACTGTACATACCAGAGTTATGTAGCTGCGTATTGACTGTCCATATCAGAGTTATATAGCTGCGCAGTGACTGTCCATAGCAGAGTTATGTAGCTGCGTAGTGACTGTCCATAGCAGAGTTATGTAGTTGCGTAGTGACTGTCCATAG
>Ga0136643_10007929_pt1 | contig 15441 bp, 10 predicted proteins | sample TergutLab28metaG_FD_96883 | JGI IMG/M metagenome (GOLD analysis project Ga0136643, IMG submission 96883) | Labiotermes labralis P1 segment gut microbial communities from Petit-Saut dam, French Guiana - Lab288 P1 (version 3) (version 3) | ecosystem: Host-associated > Arthropoda: Insects >... | reverse complement strand
TTACAAATCATTTAGCTCCTCGTTTTGCAATCTCCTCCATTCCCCCGTTACCTCGTCCCTCCTAGGTCCAAATATTCTCCTCAACACCATGTTCTCAAACACTCTCAGCTTCCTTTCCTCCCGCAATGGCAGTGACCAAGCTTCACACCCATACAAAACAACAGGCTAAATTATAGTTCTATATATTTCTTGACCTTTAAATTTTTGGATAGCAACCTGGAAGAAAAAAGGTTCTGCACCGAATGATAGCAAGCATATCCTGACCTCAATCTGCGTAAAATATCCATGTAATTTATTTCGAACGATCTCAAAAACACAACAAAAATGCAAAAACATACTTTGATCTCTTCCTCTTAATATGTTGCAGGCCAACTGACCTGTATCGTTCATCACTACACAAAGACTTCCAAATGAACAGTGTTCATAACTGGTAGCGATTTATCTTTTTGATCCACTAGCATACAGTAAATCACGGTTTAACTGAATATACACTTTATCAAATATGGAAAAATCTTTCCGTCGTCACTGACGCCTGATGGCTTGATCCATAAATATTAACAATGTTTGCTCTATCACTGCCACCTGGCGTTTTAGCCGTAACTGTAATACTGGCTTCTACGGTGGGACAGAATAGCCCAAAATCTTAGGCCTCATGTATGTGTTTGTGTATACTCGTACATGAGGTAATTTTATCGACACTTACTGTTCTTCAGGGGGTCACGCGGTGGTGCAGTTGGTTGAGGTACTGTGCTACAAGCCGGAAGGTCGCAGGTTCGATTTCCGAAGTTGTCATAATAAGTTTTCATTTCCAAACGCATTACGGCCCTGGGGTCGACTCAAACCCTTAAAGATACGAGTACCAGGAACATTTCCTGGCAGGAGGGGTAAAGGGCTGACAGCCTTACCATCTTCATGTCTTGAAATTTGGGAACTTCAACATCCTGGAACCATCCTGGAACACTCACGGCTTGTCCAGGCCTTTACAGAGACTGCTTTACCTTCCTTACTGTACCCTCAGTATTGTTATAAACAGCTACTGTATGATGTGAATATAAGATACTGCAAAAATCATATAAGCCAATACTTTTTTGTAGGCGTGAGAGAACAGGTGTATTAGGTCGTCCCTGTGCATGAAATGAAGATACATGTCGATGTAAAGTTATAAGTTCTCTCGACGTAAGTGGGAAGTCAGTGGCTGCCTGCACACGCCTGCAGCTTCAAAGCGGTACAAACTGAACGGAACGGTGGGTGGGTCGCACAGCCGTTCTGGAGGCTTGTAAAAGATAGAAACTTCTTTTCCGGGGCAGGACTGAACCGCGAATCCTCGAACGTGCAGCCTGTAGCCCAGTCACTATGCAGTTCATGCTACACTGTGTACTCACTCAATAGAAAGCAGGAAATCCCATATAATTGAAGTTTTTGCGTAATGCAACATCAAGTCGATGCTAAGTGGTTCAGATTAGGAAGATACACGAGAGCTAAGAACTTTCCATTTTAATATGTGAGTTTATTCGCGTTTTTCAGGTCGAAGAGTGGACGGCTTGGAGATCAGCCCAGTGACAACATCTCCGCTTATCGTCATCAAGAACGGCAGTGCGAGCAACGCAGTGCTGGACTGTGAATATGCACTGAACGACGAAGATTATGCCACAAACCAAAAGAAACCTGGGGGTCTCGTTGTGAAGTGGTTCTTCAACAATAACCCCGCTCCTGTGTACCAATGGATACACTCGAAAAAACCTCAAGGTTTGGGCGTTCTTCACGGCAAGTTGAATCTAGAATACCGAATCTCTGACGACAACGCGACAATGTATCGGGCACTGCAGATCATCAACCCCACGACTGAGCTCTCTGGGGAGTATAAGTGCACCGTTTCTACCTTCAACGACGAGAGATCGCAGACAAGGAAAATGATTATTTACGGTAAGTTTGTTTTCTGTATAAGTGATAAGGCCCTATTAACGTGCCCACACGGTACTGGACACCGGTAAGGCACTGTTGTTATACACGGCAATGAAAACAAGTTTTACGGATGGCACTGATGTCGATGCTCGAGGGTTCCTGCTCCCCCAATCCTCCGAAAACCGGGTCAAAACGCCTGTCGCTAGTGCACGATTGTCAGTGCAAGATTGTCAGTATCGATATTTGTGTCAATACAACGAATAGACGATGAACGAGAACGTGAAGACGTATGTGAGAAAGACGAAGCGAGCCAAGTCGAGACAGACGGAGGGCCTGTCGATTCGTAAGACTTGTTTTTGTGGCCTCAGATAATTTTACGTGTATTACGTAATTTAAACACGCTGCAATACTCAGATACTGTAGCCGATCATTTTTAATATAGCTGTTTTTTTAGGATTGCTGGCGTCAGTTACGGACGGTTCATCGCATGCGTTGCAAGTTAATCTGTCAAAGTATATTCAGCACCATTGGTGATAGGTAGGAAGGGAGAGATTTCAATGAGAAAACGTTAGGAGCTGATAAAGGACACTAGCTGTCCAGTACGGAAGTCAATCGCTTACGGGTGTGGTGTGGGTGGGAGTACAGAGAAGTGATAGTGTCAGTTTGCTAAAAATGATTAGTTGTTTTACTGGATATAGCGCTCCGTTGTATTATATCAAGAATAAATTGAGTAAATAAAACAACAAGTAAAAAAGAAATAATTAAAACTGTTTTTAGATTCGGTGAACCACACCCGTTTCCCGAAAGAGGATCACCTACCAAACGGAGCGCGTCGGGACAACAAAGTTATAGAGGGTGATCGTGCGCATATACATTTTTATCACCTTATAATTGTAATCTTTTGGACTGAAAAATTTCGCCTGTAAATAGGTCAGTACGCAGTATTTTTAATACTGAATCAAACTGCAGCCCATACAGTACAGTGCCTTCTTTATTACACCCCTCTCAACGATCGCCTTTTAAATAGGAGTCATTAATCGACATAGATTTTTTTTCAGACATTCGTGCCAATTAATAATCAGCGTTTTCTCCTATTAAACTAGAGTACTAATAGTGTGGCAGAACATTGAATCGCATGTAAACCACGTAGGAATCTCTCAGAGTAAATACTGCAATTGCATCGCAACTAATCTTAAACTTTAAATACAAATCACTTACATACATAACACACTTTTCATTCTAACAAAAGCTACTGCATATTGTATCAGTGTGTATATAACATCAATATGAACCTAAGAAGTGTTGTGTAACCAGGACACGCGGTGTGTAACATTTCCTGCAGAATGGAGAAACAGAGGAACATGTTCCATGATACTTTCCTCTATTCCTGTACCCCTATCCTACCACTCATCCCTCACAATAAGGTTTATATTTCATAGACCAGTGAGCAGGCTTGCGTGATTTGGAATCGGAACCTTAGGAGATAACCTAACATTTCCTACATCCGCCCTGCCATTCTCTCCTATATGTAACCCCCTCCTCTCCCTCTGTCTCTCTATCTCTCTCGCTTTAAAATACACGCGGTGTTTCAAAAGTCCAACAGCGGATTGTGGGACGCAATACTAATATGTTGCAGAGCTCAGGCGTAGCCTGCAAGACTTTCTGTGAAGGTTCTTTACTGGTCATGCAGACGCAGTCATGCAAGTACTACGGTGACTCAGAAAACACAGTAACTCTACCTGCATCTCATGCATACTAAAACTGCTATTGCATAAAGGGAAATGCGAGACTGTGCGCAGCAAGAACGTATTGAAGATTCAAGTCTTCTGGGATGTTACAGTGTTGACACGGTGTAACAGCTCAGAATACTTTAATTTTCAAAAAACACCGCTGTGAGAAACTCGAATTTGAAGATACATTCCTGGAGCAGAGTAACCGTATTAACGTTAGAAACTGCCTCTACAGTTTTAAGATTGCGAAAAGAGGCCAGAAAAGGAAATAAGTTCTTAAAAATTCTGAAATGCTAATGCCACAACTGGACGCAAAAAGTTTGGATAAGGCCATAAATTTGAAGTTAGTTTCACCGATTGTCATAATTTATTTTTAAAATACAAAATATTTCAGAGGATTTTTGCATGACTGAAAATCCGACGCTGTACAATCACAATAAACGCGTTCATATGATTCGGCATTCGAAAACTGTGCACTTTCTCTAAAGCCTGTTTTGGCAGAACCTGTGCTCCCCGCTAACACTATAGGGATATCACGAAAATACAGTGTCAGCTCTTATACGTTAAACAAAAAAACAAAAAGAGCCATGCACAAAATCAGCACCACATCACCTTCGTCAGTTTTAGAAATACACATCACCTGAAAATTACCCCCACTGGTAGAAATATGTTGCGGGTTTCGTGTAACAGTTTAAGGTAAAGATTGTCACACTGACAGTAATATGTACTTTTTTAACTGTAAGTTCATTACATAAACCAAAATGATGCCAGAAATTAAGATTCTAATTCTATGTTAAATAAGTAGATTTAGTCTTCATATTTCATTTTTTCTGTAAGACTTCGTCATAGTTTAGGGTTATGAAAGTATGAAATTTCTTTTTAGTCATAATTTTTTTTCTTTTAACATAATCATTTTAATTAGATTCCTAACTGTCAGATGTCTGAATTTCAATACGGATATCCCAGAGGCGTCACAATAAATGAAGCTAGGAGATCCTTGTAGCATCTTTATTTATAAGATGCTACAAGGATCTCCTATCTTCACTCATTGTGACGCCTCCGGAATATCCGTATTGAAATTCAGATAACTTTATTTATAAGATGCTACAAAATGTCTAAAAATGCGCTCTCACCACTGTGTTTTATAAGGTATAATTCTTATTCACTTGACTAACCGAGTATCAAAACTCAACTTACAAACTTATCACAGACCTTGAACTAATTAGTCTGCCTAATAATAGAGGCAAAAGACCAAAATTATTGTCCCTTTTCTTTCGCTGTTTTCGCAGTATTTACTACTACTACTAATACTACTACTAATTCTACTACTACTTCTACTACTACTACTAATACTACTACTAATTCTACTACTACTACTACTACTACTACCACTTTCAGACGCTGTTTTGTTATTATGTCTGAAATATTTTACGAAAATATTTGTTTTACCTTTGATGTTGACAGCGCATTTCGCACATTTCACTTCGGAATTTGAAGTCCACGGTCGCCTTAGAAGGCCCTTTTTAAATACTCGTCCAGGCTGAAATGTACAAGAAGAAGCTTGGTCGTACTTATAAGTCAATGTCAAACCTGAACTTAAATTAAGCGTACTTGATGGAATATCTCTCACTAATCCGCATTACAATTGAAAATATTTCTGAATACCTAAGAGATTTATTTAAGTTTTGCTTAACGATGCTGTCGGTAGATCAGACTGTACAGTGAAATGACAGAATGTACGTCGAACAGCGGTAAGTGTGAAAGAAGACGCCGTAGCACAATTTGATGAACCGTCTCTGAACTTGCCCGGAAGGACGGCGGGAAACTACGAAAACATCATTCAGAAATAGGTTTGAGCCCATAGTCACCCGAATAAGAAGTAGTAAGGCCAGACAGTTTAACCCTACGTGTATATGTGATCGAACATCTCATTTCTGTGCGTCAATCCCTCTGCTAAAAACATACCTGATTCCAGTTTCATATAGTTGGATATGATGATGATAATGATAATGTTACGATAATAAACACTGTCCTACATTCAGGAGGAATTTTATGATTTGTATTTAATTTATTACTGTCAAAATAGTGGCTTGTAGGAGGCTACGGCGATACACACAAGAAATACTTACATCATTTTGTTGAGTGCACGAGTTGTAATCATAAAATGAAATGAAATGATAATATTAAGCCGGATCTGCAGAAGACTGATAATGAAAATGTGAGGTTAATGTAACTACTTGCCTGTTATTTCAATTTTTTTATAACGATACTGAATTAACTCTCTGATTCATACCTGGTATCTGAGAGCTGCAGTTGTAACTGCCAGTAGCGTAGACATATCGTTTACACTACTGACCAGTGTGTTAATTAACTGCAGTGCTGCAGCCGCTGTAACCCTAACAAACTACGTTACTGCTGTATACAACATTCCTCCTTCAGAATCTAACATTTGCTCTCCTAATTAAGAAATTACACCCCTTTTTGGGATCTGTAGGTTCATTATCGTGTTCATTACAGCCTGCCACTAGTTGCGTCCAATTAAATACTGGCGCCAAAGTCAACACTTTAACATGTCGATGGATCTACACGTGAGGTCTGTTATTTTACACGGTCTTGTCCGTCCGAAATAAATTTATATACGTTCACATTATGTTACGACAGTAGAAAGTCGCGGAACCACATTTGAAAGATGTAGTAAATTTACGGCATATTCTGATGATGTGGTTATTATTGGAAGAAGCCTGCAAGATGTTGAGGAAGTATTTACGTTACTGGTCAAACAAACAAATAAGATGGGAATAGAAATAAATTAAAAAACACCATTTACGATTGCATCACGAAAACCTTACCATGAAAATTAATATGTAAAACTTTTGGTACACATAGTTTTGATACAGTAAAATACTTTACATATCTTGGTACAATTCTAACAAGTAAAAATAAATTAACATCAGAGATTGAAAAAAAAGAATTATAATGCAAATAGAGCACAATTCGTACTACTACTACTTCTACTAAGGAGCCAATCGGTACTCAGAGCAAAAACTAGAAAATAAAATCTGTCAGACGTTAATAAGACCTGTGGCAATTTACGGATATTGCTAAACGGCTGGCTGCTTTTGAAAGACAAATTTAAGAATAATGTTTGGGGGAATTAAAGTAAATTAAAATTGGAGAAAGCGATATAATAAGGAATTAAAACAGTTCTTTGGAGATTTATATATACTTTGATTTGTCAGAATACGTTAGTCGAATTAGATTGGTTGTGAGAAGGGATAGTAAAAGGAAAGTAATTCAAGTGTATAACAAAAAATCATCAGGGAAATCAACTAAAAGGAAAGCCAAAAATCAGATCGTGGAACTGCGTACAGATAGAAATTAATAAATAAAAAATTGGAACAGAGGTCAAGAAACAGAGCTTACTAGGAGAAGTATTTTACGGAGTAGAAGGTCCGCACTGGACTGTGGCGCCATCTAAGAAGAAGAAGAAAAAAAAACATTTTAAAACTATAGCAAACCAACTAGTTGCACACAATGTATTTCACTTGGTAAAATCACACTTTAAACCACATTAAAAGTCATAATCACCTCCTACATGTTTCGATCCTAATGGATCATCATCAGGGAGTTTTTACCAAGTGAAATACATTGTGTGTAACTTGTTGGTTTGCTATAGTTTTAAAATTGACAATATTGCACGGTGATAAAAATGAAAGAAGAAAATATGTTAAGCACTTAACTTCTGGAATGTTGAGACAATTAATGCCATATTCTAACGCATCAAACTAAAACTCCAAACTACAATGTACTTATAATTTTATTTTATAGTTTGTGACAAGTGTATTGCAATTTGTCTTTTGTGTCTCCTAATTCTTAAACCGACAGTGATTGTTGGCACACGTAGCGATGACCTGTGTATATGTAATACAAATAAGCACGGGACAATTGTATTTTACGAAAAAAAACTCTCGTCACTAAATCATAAAATACAAGACGCAACAATACGTCAGTTCTATTAGAATTTAAACGTATTTTTAAATTCCTGCTCTTATCGTATCAGTTCCAGCGCATGACACTTTGACAGGGCTGCATATGTTGTATCTCGCACGACAGACGCACACATTCCCAAATGCTATATATTTGTCGATAATGTAGAGGTGCAGAAAAATAAGCCATGTCATTTCTTTACTCATTTTATTTCCAGGGAACTGAACATCATTTGTAACAAAGTTTTTTTTGTGCCATCCATTGACAAGAAATAGAAGTAAAGAAAACATAAAAACATTACAAAACCACTAAGATAAAATTGTTTTTAACACTTTTTTCATTTATATCTCTTCTTCTGGACAGCTTGTAATGTCTATCTGCTAAACCTGGGGTAACATTTCCAAGAGACAGGTCACATAACAAAATAAAGCTATCCGCTATGTGCTACATTTTTCACTTCTTTTGTTCTTGATATCGAAAAGTCAGTGTACTGTAAACCATAAATAAAATGCTGGTTGCAGTTTTTCACTGTCACAGGAATAGGGCACGAGAGTATTGGAGCAGGGGTGTCTCTGTCCCTGGATCCAATGGGATAATGTGCCTTAGCCTCGACCTCTTCATTTCAGCTTCGACCTAAATTCCCCGTCTCTCTTCCTCGCTGAGACAGACACATACAAACCTTGTATTCTAAAATGTTTAACACCGCGTTGAATCCAGCAACATGGGAGTTAAAACACAGTAAAAAAGTTCTGCACAGTCGGAGTAATAAGAAGTATGAATAAGAGAAAGATTGGTTAGACACTCTTCAATCTTCATGGTTACACCTTGCACCGATGATACCAAATGCTTCATTTTCCAACTAATGTACTCAAATATATAAAAAAAAACGTTAAAATGTTAAGAGCCAATGAAACTTATAAAACTCGCTCCAACATGTTTCGGTTCACGCAGGAACCATCATCAGTGAGATACAACCAGTGCTTAGCTAAAATTACAAGTCTCGTTCAACAGTGCAAGTCGGTGCACCAACGCGTACTGTTGAACAAGACGTGTAATTTTAGCTAAGCACTGGTTGTATCTCACTGATGATGGTTCCTGCGTGAACCGAAACATGTTGGAGCGAGTTTTATAAGTTTAAATGGCTCTTAACAATTTAACGTTTTTTTATATATCTGAGTGCATTAGTTGGAAATAAAGCATTTGATTGTTTAGACACATTCAGAACAATTCTCAAGCAGTATCTGTTGTACAGTACAAGAGTACATGAGGCGTGAATTCAGTATCACTAATAGGTTTTCAAAACCAAAATGTCGTGGAAAGCTTTCGAGTGTCTAATCTTAGCAGAAATTCTAAAAGGTTTGACAGAAAAGAATAATGTCATACTGCGATAAACATAGAGCATCGAGGCGACAGAAGAAGTTGCAAAACGACTGAATCCTCTTCATACAAACAATGTCGTCAATTCACAAACTTCTAAGTAAATGCTGAAGATTATACTTAATGGAAATGCAATTTAAGTTTTCGTCAGTAAAATCACTTCATCGAAAATCTCGTTCTCTTATTCAGTGTGAAGAAATATCAATGCAAATAAAGTGCGAACAAAACTAGCATAACTAAATGTTAAAGAGGTCATTGACTTGCACAGATCCACTGGAGCGACACAAAAATACGATAAATAGGGGTAAAAAATGCACACAAAATTTTATTCGGAAATCCTACAGGCAATAATAAAAATTTTGCAGGATGTATGTACGAGTAATACGAAGTTGAGAGCTAGCGTCTTTGGGTTTAGCATACGCTCGAGTGAATCCGGTAATGAACATATGGCCCTATAAAAGACCTGAAATTTCTAGACTGTCTGAGTAACAAATAGCTTCTGAAGGACCCCTTGTATGGTTCGAGTTTATGGAAATTTGCAGATGAATTACAACATGGCTGTAAAATCTGCTAAAACACATATAAAATGTAAGCTTTCATGAAGCGAAGAAGTGGAAGAAACAAAAATAGGGCAAGAAAGTGAGGGATGTAGCGAAAACATTACCTTGCTTACAAGAATAAAAGCAGTTTGTGGGCTCTGGAACTTTGCAGACTGTCCATTCGTCGTTCCAAGTTCTAAGTTCGGTTGGAGGCCTGGTGTGGTGAAGAAGGTACAGCGACGGGAAATGAACGGTTTGAAGTATACAGCTAACGGAAGAAGCCGAGCAGTTCCTGCATTATGGCTGAATTTTCGACAGAGAACGGAGACAGACCATATTAAATAGTTCAAGAATAGTCAAATGGGACAGTCGCGGCAGGGGGCGGGAAGTAAGAGACAAACAAAGTAACTTGGGAGAACCAACAAGAAATTCACGGGAAGTACTGTGACTACCATATCGCGTGGGCAAAGATTTGTCGTATCCAACAGTACACGCAAAGGTAAATAAAATGTTAATATTGTCCATATTTCCATAAATTACACACACACACACACACACACATATATATATATATATATATATATTAGTCAAAGTTCAGTTTTGTTGGGCATCTTGAAATATGTAAATAAAATGTATAAGATAATCAAATTTTACAGAGAATTATTTTCCTATATGTTAGTGGTAACAAATCTATCTGCACATATTTACTGTAAACAATAGGCTACTTAACAAACTCCTATCTTTTTAGATATTCGAGTGGTTCTAGGGACAAACATGGTCCAATTTAATGTTAATAAAAATCCAACCAGATGCAACAGTATGCAGATATTTATTTACTGCAGTAAATAAATAACTGCATACTATTGTATCTGGTTGGATTTTTATTAACATTGAATTACGATGCACGGAACCATGAGTTTAAAATTTATGGTCCAATTTCTTAATCTGAAAAATAGCACATATTACTCTGCCTGCGTGAATAATGAAATTGACAGCAATTATAACATCCATTATCTGCTATACTAAATTAACTACTGGAGTACTCTTCTAGAAGGGTCGATAAATGAAAGGTCAGAAGGTCTTGCTGAAATTTGCGCTGGAAACAACAGAATATAATACACAGTTCATATAATTCACACAGTGAAATATTTGTACCAGATGTGACAGAAATTTTAAACAAAAGTTTCAACCGTTTCTTACACAATGTTCACACATTAACATGTAACATGTTGTGTTGTCTAGTGTCTTCAAATTTGCAAGTTTAACATTAAAAACCGTAAAAAGCTTAGAATGACTCCAGATGTTACACAGTTCAAGTTGATTACCCTTTTAAAGCCTATTGGTTAGGTGATAAACCAACAAGTTTAACATTGAACAATTGTAAGATCTGCCCACACTGTATTTAAGTGTTTTGTGTTTATCTGAGAACAAACAGCGACTTGTGCCACTTACATCATAAACTGATTGGTTGTTACAACCGAGATGAAAAGTGTTTACAGCGCGGTACGAACTGGGTCTTTAAATATAGCAGTCTGCGTTTCATCTCAAGAATTTCTTACAGATATTGACACTTAGAAAACTGAATGCAGGTTCTCCTGAAACGCTGGTACGGAATTACCATTCTGTGCTGTGTAAACTCTCAAAAGAGCGCAGATCTTAAATAAACGTTATTAACATCTGTAAATTTCCACTGATGTACTTGTCTATATGAAGGCTTTTAAAAGAAGAGCCAGTATACTATTTAAGCAGCAGATATGTAAATACGACTTCAGGATTCAAATCTTCTGTGACGTAACAAAACGTCGCTGGGTAAGTTGTGTCCGTCAACCATGAAAACCAGCCAAAAGATCTTCTTCTTGAACTGCCGGGCCTTGAAGACGGAAGCATTCGAAACGTCGGGAACAGCGCACCCGAAGACGCATCGTAACATTACAAAAGGTTTCAATCCTCAACCAAAAGGCTGTCATAACTTCAAGTAACGCAAAGATAACTAACTCCACGGAGCAGAGTCCTTCCTAAAAAGCTAATCGGTTCGCAGCTAGTCATGAAATTCCCCACATTTTATGGAACCCGAAGTCTCATTGGCGCGTTTAAAAGTGCTGCCACCTGCCACTATCCTGAGTCAGATCAGTTCAGTCCATGCCTCCCACCCCACTTCCTAAAGATCCATCTTTATAATACACTTCCATCTAAGTCTGCTTCTTCCAAGTGGTCTCTTTCCCTCAGGTTTCCCACCAAAACCATGTATGCCCCTCCTCTCCCCCATACGTGCTACATTTCCCGCCCATCGCATTATTCTCGATGTGATCACTCGAATGATATTGATGAAGGGTAGGTAAAAGGTGATAATTCCCGGGCGCTATGTATCCGAGGCGACTAAATTCCGTTCTGCGGTGCCTAACATTTGTGGGTCACCAGTGTGGAGCTTGCGCGATGTCGCTGTTGTGGTGCCTGTGAGCTTTGGAGTAGCGGGTAGAGTTTTGGAAAAATTGTGCACCGCTTGAGCCCAATTACAGCGTTAAATTTGGACATCTCTATTACCAGTCACATATATGCTCTAAAGGAGCTGTAGTGATTGTGACGTTCAGGTGACAGTGCATCGTGATAAATTCTTGTAATAAAACCAAACAGATGCACTGATTTCTCAAATTTATTTTTGGAATAAAACTCCACGTGTTTCGGACACTTTCTTTGTCCATTATCACGAGTTTTTCACCATAAACACAGCAATGGTATATATCACACAGGTTTGCTGACAGCTTGCTCGCAAGCTGTCAGCAAACCTGTGTGACATATACCATTGCTGTATGTGCTGTGAAAAACTCCTGATGATGGACAGATGAACTCTCCGAAATATGTAGAGTTTTATTCCAAAAATAAATTTGAGAAATTAGTGCATCTGTTTGGTTTTATTTATAAGAGCTGTAGAGACTAACTTCCTTAAAGAATTTTGTGCGACATTTTATAGACAAGCCGAAGAGACAGACTTCAGCCACGTCCGTTTAAGTTTCCTGTACATAAGGGTCTTCATTTTCATCGCCACCATTTGCGGAAATATATTGGATGGGAAACTTCAAGAAACAAAGGAAGTGCTTTAAGTTCCACTGAACTTTATTTAATTGCCAAATCACATTTCCCTTAAGATACAAACGAGGGTGGACATGTAAAAGCTATTTTCTTCCCCTCCTGTATGAAAAAGAATCGCATTCAAAATAAAAGCTCAACTTTTTTGAAGTTCTGGACCAAATGATTTAGCTCGTGGTTACAAAGGAATACCTGCAAATAGGCGATGCATAGCAGTAAGAAAATGTCAGCTGGGAGTCAGGTTCATTGCACAGTGTCAAGCGTATTCTGTCATTTTTATTTGGTGAGGCACATTCTTCTCAATTAGAAATGTAAATAAAACACCCATTCATTAACAGGGAATTAGGATTGTGACTACACTTATAAGTAATACGGTGCTAATAGTCCTAGCACTTGGAGTGTAAGAAATAATCGAATATATTCATTGCTGTTATTTGAGTTCTTTAAAAATAATAATAGAAGGCTGTAGAACGTTTAATGATAAGGTGGCTGATGAAGGATGAACAGCAAAGTATTTTGAAGAAAGAAGTCCTCTCATAATTGTGGTACTATCCAAGAATTAAGGCGGAAAGTCTCGGGAAAACGACGAACACTTTAGACAGGATGGCGGCTGTCCTGTTGTAAAGTCGAACAGAATACACGGCTTACTCAGTTATTACACTACTATTACTACAAATAGAATACACGGCGTTACATCGGTGTTAGCCTACTACTGCAGAATATGCTAAGGATCTCAACTTTTACAATGGATTCATATACAAGATGAGTATAAAATATCTCATATTAGATAAAATGTATTTCATATAAATACATATATATATATATATGTATTTAGAAATCATACACAAATGAATGCAGTACAGTTAGCTGAGTGTGGTGGGGGTAAAACACCTATCGAAGGAAAATAATTAATTGCTATATGTTAATTTGTACAGGAAGATGTGTATTCGCGATCTTGACGTGAACCCATTTTGATATATTGGAAGGAAATTTGAAGAGTTCGACATTAGTTAATAGATGTCTAAATCACGAGAAAGGTCTTGAATATCTTATCTGTAGGCGTACAAGTAAGCTGGGTTCTTCTGTTTATCGCTAAGTAATACCTTTCAATTCCAAACATGTTATGCATGTACGATTATGGGAGTTTGTTCACTGCGTCGTATATTCCTCAGTTCTAGGCGCGTCTAGGAACTTGTATAGTATTCCTCCCATAAAGCCACCTACTCTCGAATTATATTTTCCTATAAAGTTTCTGACCCAAAATGTTTTACAATTTCTCATCTCACCAACGCCCAACAGAACATCCTCTTTTTCCTTACAGCAGGAAAATTTTTGTGGTATCACCTTCATGCATTCCACCGTTTCTCCACTTTACCATTCCCCAGCCATTATCTCAAACCCTGTAATAAAATTCCTCACCAAATTATGCCTCCAGTAAAGCTTGTACTTGTTGAGAATTACCTATTTTAGAAAAATGTGCATGGAGCATAACTTTTAATGGGCTCGGATAACATTTAACGAATGAGGGCCTACGGAGTCCACAGAGTTCAATAACGTTAGTATCACGTGTTAGTCTGGCAAGGCAAATTAAGAGAATATAATAGAAATTTCCCTGCTCTTTGGGTACAGTAAGAACGCCCTTTCCGTTACATGCTTGAGACCTGCGTCTATGACAAGTTTAGGAAGATTATACGCTAAGCTATTCTCAACTATACATTTTTTTCTCATAAGACCTCGCTTTGTAGGGAAGTAACATAATTTGACATTACTGCAAGGAGCACAATCAGCTCTTGAAGCTCACCGCGTCTACATTATTATCTCATGTTTCATTTCATGTTGTATGAGGTAGGGCGCGGGGGAACTAAGGAGATGGTTTAGAGTTCTCTGTTCACATGTTACCTCCTTTTACCTCTAACACAACTGCAAAGTTAGCACTTCAGAACTAGGCGGTTTACTGGAGAAGACCTTCAATCGTCTATGCACGTGTTCTTTAAAGCTTTGAAGGCATGAACATTACCGTAATGTGGCCAAAATTCTAAGAAGATATTCTGGCAGTGTGATTATTACAAGTCCCCATTCGTTTGTGTTTCAGTGTATTTACTATTCATTTAACGACACCATCAGTAATTACACCTAATTTGAAAAATATTGAGCTGACTGAAGAAATGTACGAAAAAACGAGTTTAACTAATCGTCGAGCCGAGATTTGATATCGATACCCACGAATAAGAAGCAGGACCGCGAAATATTAGACGCTACTTTCGGTTATGTTTTTGTCTGGTAAAGGCTGCATTTATGCAGCAGTGCACCTTACTTTGCGGCAATACGGTGACATATTGCATGACTATGAGAGCCGCGGATAGAATCGCGTGACTTCGGAGACAATGTACACAGAGCCTTCGGAAATTTGGAATTCTGATATGAATTGACATAGCGGATTGCACTAACTGCTGCCACAGTAAAGGCTTCAAGTCTGGCAAATGTCACGCTTAATTTACCGGATATACTGAAGGTGTAACGATTTACGGACAGCGAATTAGCGGACCGCTAATGTGTTTGAGAAACAATAACGTGGGCAGGATATGTTACACGGCCGGAGAGAGAGAAATACATTAATTGAGTATCGAAATTCTGTTGGAAGGATTACGTGCAATGTACAGGCATATATATATATATATATATATTGGAGGATAATTTTAAAAAGAAACTTAAAAATATTGTGGGGATTTATGTACTAAGGTCATACGGTTCAGTGTACAGTCCACTTGCGAGATTCTATACATACACACTCACTCACACACACACACACACACACACACACA
>Ga0136643_10007923_pt1 | contig 15445 bp, 5 predicted proteins | sample TergutLab28metaG_FD_96883 | JGI IMG/M metagenome (GOLD analysis project Ga0136643, IMG submission 96883) | Labiotermes labralis P1 segment gut microbial communities from Petit-Saut dam, French Guiana - Lab288 P1 (version 3) (version 3) | ecosystem: Host-associated > Arthropoda: Insects >... | reverse complement strand
CTCCGCCTCTGTTCTTCCTTTAACCCTTATCCTGCTAACGTGGAGAATACCGTGAGCTCCTAATAATGCCACCAGATGGAAGGTGGGATTTAACTTGGGGTTTAAAGGGTTAATGTGAGCGACCATGTTTCACACCCATATAAAACAATGAGCTGCTGTGCGTTTGGTGAGATATCTACATTAAACAATAAACGTCTATTGGTTATGTTTATGTGCCAGCTTAGGTAGCACATTGTGGACTTTGTGGTTCCTACGGCTGTGACTTCACGTGACACCGTGTAGTTTCAGAGAGAGAGAGAGAGAGAGAGAGGCCTGACAATGTTCTACTGTCTCTTTCGTCAGGGTAGCACAGCTTTACAAAACGTTGGAGCCTCCCTGCTAAGTTAGCCGGCCTCATGCAGCAGTACACTGACTAGTACAGTGTCAGCTGTTGAGTAGCAGTAGACAGCCGAACAAATACAATTGGTTCTCAGTTGCGCCACGGGAGGTCTTCCATTCCACACTGGTTGTTGCATTCTCAGCTCTACGTCAAGAGCTTCTGGCCATGCAGTCTGCACCACCAACTGTAAGGAGTGTTCATTTTCCTGCTTCACCGATTTACTCCGGACCTACGCTCCAGTCAGGTTTGGTAGACTTTCTAAAGGTTTCCATCACTGCGAACGTCTGTTTAGCTCTCGGCATGGACGCTAAACCTCCCCGACACGCGCCGTACGGCGCAACGCTGGTAGAGCGTCGGGCCGGCGCTTTTCAGTCAAGCAGGAAAAAAAAACACCCTATAGAATGTGGAACGTAATTGCTTGGGACCTTTCACAGAAAAATATCGGCCTCACGAACAGCTGAAATATCCGATGTGAGTTTTCTTGTTAGCGTTCTTTTGCTTTATTCATTTGATTATTTATTCATTCATTTGTATCTAAGGATGATTTCAATAACCCATGAAAATACGTCCGACGTTTGGTAGTAGTTTAATGGATGTTTGTGAGACCGAAATTACAGACTTGCTTGCCCAGATCGAATGTCAGAAGAGTCGAATTATATTACAATGTGCGGTCCACGTTGTGTCCTAAGCTGGAACTGCTGTGTCACAATATCAAACGTTCTCTTTGCTCTGCAAACCCGTCTTTCCAAAACGCCTTATGTGGTTTGTGAAGCAAACAGAACCGTATAATGTGCGATACCTGCAGGAGTGACGTCAGTAACAGTGTTGAGCGGAGGTGCAAAATGTTGTGTTCTGAAGATAATGGGAAATTGATGGGAATGTAGCATGCAATAAGAATATATTCTGTGTTCTCTGTTGAAAGTTTTATTCGTAAATCACAGGAAATGGCAATTACGATGATACAGTAAGTCTGATACTGATGATGATGATGATGATGATGATGATGATGATAATAATAACGTGTCTATGCCCCATATTATTGACACGCAATAAATATGACACAATACTGCACATTAAAGTTTGTGTAGCTGGGAGATAAGATGGAGGCGTGTTTCAAAGTTTTGCAAGTCGGACAGGAGGAGAAACGTGACAATGCGATATGTCGACGGCGAGACTGTAACATCAGAGGAGAGGAAAAGATTGAGATACGGCAGGAAAGGAATTACTGAAGAAGCAATTACTGATTTTTTAATCAAAAAATATTCACAGATTATTTCCTAGAAGACCCCCCGTTCCCCATTTTAATGAACGGAACTAATTAAAGTGTTTGTTCCTTAATGAAGCTGTTGTTGCTATTGGAAGTTCAGTTGACAGTTCGTGATTGCTGCATCCAGTCGGAGGAACTTGCCGTTCCTTCTAGGCGTTCGGGATTAAATAGCGGAAGTAACTTGATATTTGTTGGCTTAATGATGATATCCATAACCACCGTAAGCACCATAACCCAGTCCATGACCATAGCTGACAGCGGGGGCCGCATAGGTGGCAGCATAGGCGGGGGCGGCAGCGTATCCAGCATAACCCAGACCGTGTCCGTAACCCAGAGCGGGGGCGGCGTAACCGACCTTCGCAACTGCGGGGGCGGCGACAACAGCGGGTGCAGCATAACCGACTTTAGCAACTGCTGGGGCAGCGACAACAGCGGGGGCGGCATATCCGTGTCCGTATCCGCCGTAGTGAGCAGTGGAGTAGCTGACCTGGGACACGTGGGACAGGGGGGCGGCGGCGGCGTAGCCAAGCTCTTGGCCGTAGCCGCCGTAGCCGCCGTAGCCGCCGTAGGCGCCGTAGCCTAGACCTGCAACTCCGCGCTTTTCGGTTTTCTTATCTGCTTCTTCAGCGAAGACGCCGAAGGCGACAGCCAGCACGATGCAAACCTAAGAGGAATGAAGAACACACAGCTGTACAGTTGCAGTCAAATGGAAGTTGCGTTCTTGTGTGACGTCAGACTGGGCCCCCACGGAGTTTGCGTCACATCCCAGAAGACCTGAATGTACAATTGCATTGTGATGTGAGAACATTGTGACGTCACACAGACAGAATAGCAGCAGTGATACGCAGAGCTGCGGAAAAACAAAACTGCATCATTTGTACTAAGGAAGTGGCCAAGTAAAACAGTTTCCAATGAGTAGTGGCTGTAGCACGCGTGGGAGGTAGGAGACGTGCACAAAAAATTCTAGTAGGAAAATAAGAAGGAAAGAGATAACTTGGGAGTATCTGGAGAGCAGTGATGGGGTTTGTTATAGGATCTGGAGCGCAGTGATGGGGTTCGTTACAGGATCTGGAGCGCAGTGATGGGATTCGTTACAGGATCTGGAGCGCAGTGATGAGGTTCGTTACAGGATCTGGTAGTTGATTATCGTTACCGCGTTAATGAGGATTAAAATTGCAAGAAAGATGGGGGGAGGAGATGTGTTGTGTTGCCTAAATTCAGGATAAGGACTCGTTAGGAAGTAAACAGCCCAAAGTAAGTTAGACTGTGTATTGCTATAGCTCCGTAGGAGGTAACGGCAGAGAGCGGCATTTCTGGTATTTTCGCTCACTTCTGTTGTGTTTCCCTGAACACACAACACTCGCGGTCAGTGTTTAGTGACTCAACGCGCCACTCGAGCACAGAAAAACCTGCAGGTTGAGCGAAAGGTGTTCGTTGTTGTCCGAATTTAATGAAAATTGAAACTTTTGGGGAGATCTTAGCAAAAATAAGCGTACCAAATTGTATGGAAATCCGTCAGTGTTTTCGATGTAACGACGAGGCCAGAGCGATTGGGCGACGTTAATCTGCGTGTTTTGTAACTTGTAACGGCTGACGTAGGGACGAAGAATTGTTTACGGAATGGAGAGCAGAGGGTATCGGGCTCGCTGTTTGCCGGTCTCAGATATTGACATCTGTGTGTGTGGACAGCACTTGGGCCTGAATATCAAAGGAAACACATCGAGATTAATTAACACGTGTGTTGCACAACACATCCTATTAGTCAGACGGATATGAAAGTTGCTCTTAGCTAACTGAGTGTCTAAGCAAGTCCCTTTCCCCGTGACTTGCAGTTCGCTCAGCGGACAAGACCTTCGCACGCAACGGAGAGAACTGCGCTGCGTGATCTTCGAGTTACGAACACTGAACTTGGTTGGGTCTTAGTTCATTGCTGCACTTCGTACGGCAGTAACAACATGACCGGTGCGGCACTGCAGATTTTCAAAAAAGAAACCATAGGCATTTTAAGTTGATTTTAGTTGTTATCAGCAAATGCATATATTAACGCTTTAAATCCCAGTGGTCACTATATGTACCACCAGTTTAACATTCAGCAGTTCCACGTTCTGCCCACACAGTGTATTTATGGGTTTTGTGTGGATCTCAGAACAAACAGCGATTATTTCCCTATACAGCATTAACTGACTGGTTTGTATAATTGCGACGGAGTGTGTTTACTGCGCGGTACGGACTGAATGTTTAAATAAACGCAAGTTTATTCTAGTTTTGAGGAATTTATTGTTTTATTACAGGACCGCCTGTGAAGAACTATTGAAAAACTCTCAAAAGAATACCCAGTTGTTCAGATTTGTACTTCTTCCGATTTTCCAAAAGTGTTTTTCTTTGTGTTTCCATTAATTTCACTTTCCCAACATTTAGAAGATATGCGCATAGCAAAATCTTCCGTCGCAATAAGAATCAAGTAGCATGTATTTTCTATCTGAAATGTTTGAAATAAAGTTTGCAGAAATAAGGTGTGCAGTAAAGGAATGAGACCATTTTGAAGGACTAGGCGTAGATGCAGGATAATATTCCAATTTGGGCACCTCAGTTTCACGTTTACTGCTGTTGGTCCTATTGGAGGTTATCGTACATCTAGTGTGTCCGCACGGTCAAATTTTCAGACAGAAACTACGAACCTGTTTCAGGGTATGTCCCGCCGGTCATTTACACATTCGCCTGTTCCGCATGCAACGTCACACGTAGTCGCAAACACTTTCTTACAGAGGGGCAACTGTTGCTGTAACAGTTCCGATCCCACTCCAGGTAAATGCCAGACTTTTATAGAAATAAGAATAACATCCGAATCCTTATTGAACACAGCTCCATAGAGGCGAACGGGATGAATGCAAATCTAGCGGCACGCATTCGTTCGAGTAGTTTCGCCCGCGCTAAGAGGCGTGAGGTCAGCCTCGCTTTCCGGCCGATGGAAAGCATTCTCTGGCACTAAGATGGGCCGGTCGCCGAGCCGATCTGGTAGTGGTGAAACAGAAAGAACGTGCCCCTACCGGGAATCGAACACGGAATCATCAATCGTGCAACCCGTAACCGCAGTGCCTCTGCTGACTGCACTGTTGCAGCTATTCGTTACATCTGTATGTACCTGACAGTGGCTTGGCTTACCGAAATTACTAATTCTTAATAAACACTTCATTTTTTTCCGAACATTTCGTAAACTTATAAAGGTAGGAGAAAATCAGAAACTGCGTGTATTGGAATGGAAACAGTTTGTCAATTACTGGTAAGTTTATCCTTTATGCCTAACATTATCCTCAAATATTCTTAAAATCTAAGCTCTCTCTCACACACACACACACACATGCACTACCAAGCAGGTTTACCACAAGGACACTACGGATGTCACATCTTACTTTTTTCATCTCCTTACAGGCCGAACACCGCATGCAATAGGACACGGTCTTATTCTCCTGATGATGGGCATAATGATGCCCGAAACATGTTGGGACAAAAAGTTTAATAATAAACATCGAGAATTAGTTGCATCTTGATGGTTCTCTCTCTTCACCTTACACTCCGTCTCAGTTACACAAACCAGTCAGTTAATGTTGTAGAGGGAAATAAATGCTGTTTTTTCTCAGATCCACACAAAACACATAAATACACTGTGTGGGTAGAACGTAGAATTGCTAAATGTTAAACTGGCGGTACATATAGTGACCAATGGGCTTTAGAGGGTTCATTTACCATTGGAAGTTTACAGCTGGCACTCTAAACGAGAAGTTAAATGAAATTTTCATTCATAGTAGAAGTCTCAATTATTTGGACAAGTACATATATATTTGTGTGTGTGTGTGTGTGTGTGTGAAGCACTTGGAATCATGAAATTCGTATAAATAATATTTCAAACCTATTCGTACCGCACACCATACATTGGGCAACTCCGTTATCAAGAAAGATCAGTCAACGGTACGTAGGGAAGTGCTGTAAGTGCTCGCCACATAAACACAATGTGCGGTTCCCCAGCACGCTGTACGTACGGTAATTACATCTGCACACAAAGTGACCAAGTGTGTGGGGTGAGTTATAGGTGACGGGTGCTTAGGAAAGGAAAGAACCTGTATAAGTCTTATCGGAGATCGACACCTTAGCGGTCTGCAAGGAAAGATATTTTGAATTTTTACCCGACCCGCCTCTAGGAGCACTTGTCCTGACCCAGCGCCAAATTGAAGTTACACAGCCGAAAAGCACGTTGCTTCGGTTCCAACCCGAAAGAAGCCGAGTACGTCTCTTTTACAATTTGCTCTGACCGCTGCGCTATACTGCGTGTTATTTCGTGTGTTAATGTCAGTATTTCTTGAATTAATTATTTAAAGACGCTGTATGAACTGCTGATAACATTTCGAAGTTTCAGGAACAGTACACTGATATCGGACCCCAAACCTGTAAGACACCATATCGAACTGTTTCCAGGAAGGGACGTCTAGGAAGCTCACACAGATTATCGAGTCTAGTTTCCTTCCCGAGTCAGACTGACCCAATTCTACCAAGGTCACCTTCCAACAAATTCCCATTTCGCCAAATTACGTCACCTGCAGACCAATAGTAACTCATAAGGTACAAGTAATGTGACAGCGCAATGCCAGTTGGCAACTTGAAGTTCAGGATAGCAAAATGAATACAACTGTAAATAATTTGATGATTAAAAAGAAGTGACCCGAAAAAATTACAACATTTATGCATATAATATTTTTTATATAATTTGCAACCGGCCCAATCCCTAAAATTGTTTGTATCCATTCCTGTTGTACGCCAGCTATGATAGCAGCCAATGCTGGGGTCTCGAACACACGGCCCTCTGACTGATCCCACTCCAATTTGCCGTGCACTCAGAACAGCTGGCTATCGTGGGGTAAGGAGCGACGTGACAATGCGATGGACATTTAAATTAATAAATACAATATAGTACAGTTTTAGGTTGTTATTTGGTGTATAAAGTGTTAATTGTGGCGTCTTTAGTTGCGATAATAGTAATTACCCTTTTTATGCCCTAAACGGCAGTGCAGTCCACCTTAAATTTTCGTTCCATTTGTGAGTTGACACTCAACTACTTGCTTACATTCATCTTATTTCATAGTGAGTTCGGAACTCACCCTTTTACCTCTGGTTTGTTATCTGAACAGACTGCGCCGTTCGGGCTGTGACGCCGTGTAGTTTCATTCACGTTATAAACGTATCAGAGGAAGTCACTGCCTTAGCTTACTTCAAGTATCGGTTGATTATATTCGCTCACATTTGTTCTGTCTATGCAGTTGGATACCGAACTGTTAAGCTTCTGACTGAAGTCACCGTCTCCAATTTGGTGCGCTATACTGCATTTTATTGGAGGGATTGAAACAAAGCCTTCAGGATTAACTTGCCTTCGACCCTGATGACGGAGACAGGAATTCCTCAGACACGTCGGCAAACACGAAACCTCACGGCGTCATACACCGCCTCGCAGCGACGAGAATGGCGAAGCTGCGGCGGTGTGTTTGTAGCCCTACTTACCGCAACCTTCATGGTGTAACGCGATATTCGGAGTGACGTACGTTGCAAGAAGTGTCAGTTCTGCGCTGTGTGCAGCGTCGCCGCAACTACGGTATTTATACCGAGATCGTTCGACAGCGCCCCCACCTGGAGCACCTCCCGCAGCCAGCTGTACCTTTCCATCAACCGAACTCCTGAGCACAGTGAAAGGTTTGCCATTCTATCTGTCCATTGGCGTGTTTTGTTACATTTTTGTTGCTGTCTTGTCTAGCTTTGATGGAGGCTTTTATTGGTGGAAGTTTCAAGTTCCTATACCTTGTCCGGTCTGCGTGTCGAATCTATACTTGGTGGCGCATTCTGCCATCAATGACGCCAGTAATAAACACCCCGTAAAAAAAATCCGACAGAAATCGTACAGCAGTGAGTAATGAACCTTCTAAAGGCCAATGGTCACTATACGTACCGCCAGTTTAACATTCAGCAATTCTGTATTTTAGTGTTTTGTGTGGATCTGAGAACAAACAGCGATTATTTCCCTATACAGCGTTAACTGACTGGTTTGTATAACCGAGACGGAGTGTGTTTACTGCGCGGTACGTGCTGAATGTTTAAATACATTCGCTTAATTTTCGTCTTTGTCCAGTAAAGAAATAATCGTTTTTATTCTGAGATCCGTACGAAACACATAAATACACTGTGTGGGCGGAAGGTAAGACCTGGCGGTACGTAACGGAACCACTGGGCTTTATAGGGTTGAGACACAGTTGTAACTCTGTGTGTGTGTGTGTGTGTGTGTGTAATCTGACATAACATTCAGATATTTGGTGCACACAAAATTATCACAGACGTTCTAGGAAGATACCTCGCAACCTGATTGTATAGCAGGCCACTGTGCCTCGAAAGCAGAGTTCTCATGTTTTCCCTTGTCTCTCATTTCGAATTTTAACAAGAGCTCGCAGACTGTTTTTAAACTTGCGATGCCCAATGCAACCGTGTTTTGTCTTGGATCATAATGCCTGGAAAATGGAACTGCCCAAGTAATTTTTGGTTCCCAGTAAAGGTAAAGGTAAAGTGATGCCGTTACAGGCCCGGTGTGGCCCAGAGGGTGGGTAGAGGTGCAGCTCTACTCTTCCATGACCGCGGCACTAGAAGGGGGTGAGTGGTCATCAGCACGCCCCAGTCGCACTTTCCCCCCGGGAAAGACCCGGTACCCATTTTACAGGAGGCTGGGTGGGCCCCAGGGCCGGTCTGCACGGGCGGAAAATCTCGTCCCACTGGGATTAGATCCCGGACCGTCCAACCCGTAGTCAGTCGCTATACCGACTTTTGGTTGCCAGTAATCAAACAAAAATAAAGGTTCCTAAGCTTTTAGAACGGATACTAGGTTACAGTTACCAGGACAAATGAACATACGTCGTCTCTACATGAATCATGAACCGTGCATTTCGCCCTACATCCATTCAGGCGTTCTATATGTTTGTCACGATACACAGCGATAATTGACCTCAACAGGATTAACGGTTCCTCTTGGAGTTTCAGTTTCATTGTGTGTAGTGTGGGTTGGGACAGAAGTTGCAGTTGCAGATGTTCCTTGGATGAATTTCGGGCATCAGACAGTTAAGGCTGCATGTAGACTTCCTTCTTTGTGGATCACTTCGTCTGAACTTCTGCACCTTCTGATGAGGTGAACGAAACACCCGCGCCATCAGAAGTAAATCTTCTGAAATGAGAAGCCGTGTTCCTGGATTAGTAGTTTCGATTTGGATGAAAAGCTTTGCAAGAGCTACTCACATATTGCTGTAGAGCGTTTGTGAGTACCGTGGGTGCAAATGGAGTTGGATTCGCAAGTGCACCGTGGAACAGTGACACTGCGACAGTAAGGTCTGTCTTTGTACCGCCTCATGCAGCGCACCGTTTGCTGGTTGCAACAGGCTGTTGGATTTTACTGTTCTTGCGAATTTCTGTTAACCCCAAGTTTTTGGAACAATTCCAATGCGTTTTAAATAACAGGCAATTCTGGCCGCTATAATCAAAATCTCTGTACTTCTTACTCCCAAGAAAATTAAACCTCATAGTTAATTAAGACTCCTATAAAGACACTACAATAAAGCCCATAATAATTTCAAGAGTAATTTCTTTTTTTTTAATATTATCATCGAATTGCTTTTCTGGTACAAAGTGACAGTAAGCGGTAACTGAGACTTCTGGTATTAAATGGTGGAAATGTTTGACCCTGCAGTATCCAGTCCAGCCTTCTTTACCCGGCTCCTGTTCGTAATACTACCACACCTAATATCGTTATATCAGTTTTGTTCTCTACAATTAATTATTTACATTGATGTTGCTAAACATGCGAACTTTCTTATGCAGTGGGTATGCAACTAAACTTTATTTCTTCGATCCTCTAAAAAAGTGAACGCACATGACGGACGGTCAGATATCCTTGACCGATCTCTATTACCGACGTGACATTTCGGCTTGCAGGAGGCCGTGTGCGAGTTTATATGTGACTGTATTGGGAGGGGGACCGGCTGTTGGACTGCAGGGGGCTGCAGGGCATGGATAAATGTATCTATGTCATTTAATGGCGCTGTATCAATTACAACTTCTATTTTTTGTCGAATGATGAGATGGTCGTGTTTGATGGACAGAAGGGTTGTAACATGTTTCAGTGTACCTTGCTGGAGAACTGGACAAAATTGCGTGAAATCTGAGTCTGGATATTCTATGTCCCGGGGAGCCTATGTCGCATACATTCTCTTCCCTGGGTAAAGGTAAAGGTAAAACAGTCCCGTTACAGGCCTGTAGTGGCCCAGATTTCATGACAACGGCACAGGATGGTGGTAAGGTTGTCGGCCTTACGCACCGGTACTCATTTCTACTAGAGGCTGAGTCGACCCCATGACCATAGTGCGATCGGAAGGATTTTATGTCAATGAAAAATTCCAATGACACCAGCTGGGATCGAACCAGCGACCTTCCGATTTGTAGCACAGCACCTCAACCACTGTGCCACCGCGGTAGTCGCTGGGTAGTCAGTGTTAATGTCTGCTTCTCACTTCCCCTACATGCTAATCGTCTATGTCCGAAATAGCCTTCTCTGTTATATTCCATGTCTGTGCCTCATTTATACACGTCAAGGTCGAAATTCGAATCAGTCTGCCCAAGACAGACGTGTCACCATTTTCTATCAATCTGCGTTTCTAACAGGACTCTAATTGGTAGGTTATTAAGTGATACAAATTTTGGATGTCACTTCACAGTCAACCTTCATGGTGACATACAGCAAGAAAACTGATTCATTGTAAGTACAAAGAAGCCATGATAAGAGGACAATACGACAAGATGATAGAGTGATAGCAGCATTACGAATAAGAAGGGATGCTTTCAGAAGTGCGTAGCTTCTACAAGGGCAGGTCACTAACTCGCAGCTCGCCGGCACCTGTTGGTTGCCGTTGCAGGCGGAGTGACATTGGAAGTGATGAAACGTCTTGTAACCCCTTCAGTGGGTTAAGCTGAGATAGAACGCCAAAATGGTTTTGAAAAAAACTTAAAAGCTGTTTATTTATGGAAGCATACATTACATTATTAATTTATTCTGTACAAATGTGCCAACAAGAGGGACACTGTAGCCTAGGCTGCGAATTGCGCTTTTTATAAAAGTCTTCTGCTATCAGTAAATTTCTACTGCACGTGACGCCCAGAGACACGCAGTTATAATTATATATATACACATAACTATCCGTTTACTTGTCCATTCTCCAACCTGCCTGTTTAATTGTATGTTGCCCACACGCAGACCAAGTTTCGCTGAAGTTGGCCGCACCACATAGAAGGTAGAGCGGGCCTGAATTTCAGTATGTTACTGTGCCCTGACTGTTACTGAGCCCTCCCTCTGATCCACCTTTCTCTCCCTCTCTATTTTCTCCATCCGCAAATTTCTAAATGAAGGCCACCTTACGATTGGGATTACGTAACGGTCCTTGGAGGCCTAAGCCTGGATAAACACACAGTTTACTACACGCTTGCTCGTTACTGTCAGTGTCAATTTCTGAATCACTTGTAGTGTCATATATTGCAGTGCAATGTCACATGAACTTGCGTCTGGCAGACATTTTTATTTGACATACAAAAATGAGAGGCGCAGCACTAATAGTGAGTCCAGTACAAATGAAGCAATTGGTTTTACATTTTAAATTTTACAACGTTAGTGCTAAAATAAATTTAATATTAACCTGATGTTGCAGCAGACGTACCTCACATTTGTCAACGTCAGTCGGTCTTGTATAGCTGCCAGATACAAGTAAGCTTTGTGTTAGAGCAGACGACACTTCTGATGCTGCACAATTAGCATCAAAAGGTCATGTCAAAAAGCATGTTGTGAGTAAACGCAATATCTAATTATACCGACCATTACTGTGCACACCGAACACGAAGAACGTCACATGTTGGTGTGTTTCGCTACTGCTCTGTGCAGTACAGGGCTCCTGTCTGGGCTACTGACTTGCCTCACACGTCCGTCAAAATTCATTAGCCAATTCCACATTGTGTAATCCGTACAGTTCAGGAAGTGACGTCAGTAACAATGAAGGTCCACAGTGACTGCCACGTGTAAAAAACAAATTAATATTATAAACTTGTTAATCCTACTTTGCAAAGTATCTAACCAGTTGATCACTGATTATCTCCAGTACCCAACCAACTGGTCACTGATTATCTCCAGTACCTAACCAACTGATCACTGATTATCTCCAGTACCTAACCAACTGATCACTGATCATCTCCAGTACCTAATTAACTGATCACTGATCATCTCCATTACCTAACCAACTGATCACTGATCACCTCCAATACCTAACCAACTGATCACTGATCATCTCCAGTACCCAAACAACTGATCACTGATTATCTCCAGTACCCAACCAATTGATCACTGATCATCTCCAGTACCCAACCAACTGATCACTGATCATCTCCAGTACCTAACCAACTGATCACTGATCATCTCCAGTACCTAACCAACTTATCACTGATCATCTCCAGTGCCTAACCAACTGATAAATGATCATCTCCAGTACCTAAACAACTGATCACTGATCATCTCCAGTACCTAACCAACTGATCACTGATCATCTCCAGTACCTAACCAACTAATCACTGATCATCTCCATTACCTAACCAACTGATCACTGATCGTCTCCAGTGTCTAACCAACTGATCACTAATCATCTCCAGTGACTAACCAACTGATCACTAATCATCTCCAGTGACTAACCAACCGATCACTGATCATCTCCAGTACCTAACCAACTGATCACTGATCATCTCCAGTACCTAACCAACTGATCACTGATCATCTCCATCACTCAGCAGCCCCATTGCAAAGCTAATAATTCCGCAGCTAGTTAAAAATTTTTGCGCATTGTATGACAGCCTTATATTCATAAATGTATTTATAACAGCAAGTTTTTTTCCTCATCCTAAGCCAGATAAAACCATCTCAATTCCTGCCATTGTATTTCATTATGATATATTTCAATATTATTCTCCATCTGCTCCTGTCTCCCCAGAACTCAGCTATCTTCAGCTACCCCACCAAAATCCTACACACATTTCTCGCCCTCTCCACACGTGCCAAATGCTTGCAAATAAACTCAAAATTCGTTTATAGCCCTTAAATCTTAAGTAAATAGAAAATTATGTGTGAAATAGTTTAAAAATACAACAGTCACATCACACTGTACAGTGCAAGTGACCTTACAATGTAATGGGCCTATTGTATTGCCTTCCCCCCCCCTACTTTGCACTGTGCCGCGCCTTTTCAATGTTCATTTCTTCCCTTGGTTTTGTGAATTTAAGCACTCTAAAGTCCAGCGGTCACTTTATGTACCACCAGTGGTCACTATATGTACCGCACATTGGCCACTATATGCACCGCACAGTGGTCACTATATGCATAACCAGTTTCTCATTCAGCAGTTCTACCTTCTGCCCACACAGTGTATTTATGTGTTTTGTGTGGATCTCAGAACAAACAGCGATTATTTCCCTATACAGCATTAACTGACTGGTTTGTATAACCGAGACGGTGTGTTTACTGCGCGGTACGGACTGGTTCTGTATACATAATTCAGATTTATCCCAGCGCTTCAAGACTAACCCCCTTGCTCTAACGCAAATAAACACAAATTCCCAAATTATGTCCGCTAGCACTAACGGTAAATCCAAACCCCCGACCCTTATTTCAAACCTCTGCTGTCACCATGCTAACACCTTCAGCTTCACTTCCTTTCCATTCTGCTCATATCATAAGGCCGAGCTGTTCCTTTCCCCTCCCCATATTTAAGGGTTACCCACTTCTGCCTTCCTTTTTCCGTTCCTTCTATTCTTCCGCTACATCTTGTGCCTTTATTTCAGTAATCTATCAATGATCAACCAATTCTCGTCCTCTGTCTTCAATATCTTCAAGTCCAAGCAATTTTTTCTCTATGTTTTCGAACAAATTTCTTGTCACTGCTGTGAATACGCTCTTAACTTCGCTTGAATTCGCAGTGGATAATTGATGTTTGGTGTTTGATATTCGGTGTTCGGTGTTTCATTATCATCAGCAGCTGACAAAGCTTGCTGTAGGCCAGCTGCTTCAACAAAATGTTATACACACTTTACCCCAAGACTAAGGAAAAGGACAAGTTGGAAAAGTGTTGACAGGCGTATTTATTATTATTATTATTATTGTTGTTGTTGTTGTTGTTGTTGTAGCAGTAACAAAGAATGTATTGCTCTGTGCCCGCTCATCCTTCTGGTCAAGGCAGGCTGGAGGCACGGTGAAACATGGATACGATGTGGACTGCTGGATTATGCGGGGAAGAAATAAGTCGAGCATTATGATGAATACAGTGTTTGACCGGCTGCAGCTTGATAACGTAATGAAGAGAGTGCCCTTTGGGTCTCTATACTAAATGATTCGTCAGCATGTAAACTGTGACGTACGCTGTTAGTTTAGGCTCGAGTGCAGCGTGCTTTAGGAGCAGAGCTATAGCTGCATTCACTCTTAACCTTGGCAGTAAACGGTGGTCAGTGATAGGCTTCATGTCCAGGCAAGGACAGGCAGACCTGGTCTGGAAGGATGGCAGAAGGAAAGATCTCTGTGCCCATGGGGGATTCCAACCCCGGATCTATCAGCCCATAGCCTAGTTAGGGCACCAACTGAGCTACGGGCGTCTCTTGCCTGAGAACTTCCTTGGATTGATATGTCTCGCTCTGACCTCGTGAAGCAGGACGAATGGTAAATTGCGGCTAAGCGCTGACCAAAACTGCCAGTGTCTGTCGGAAGGAAGTCAAGGTTTTGTGTGACCGCAGGATTGTAGAAGTGGGTAATTGGCGGTGATGCAGTGGAGTTAATTACAGGTGCAGAATTTATTTTACTGGTTCACTGTGTCCAGGAAAGTGACCCTGTGTTTCCTCTGTCAAGTTAGGCGTGTTGAAGGTGTCGCAGGTCGTCACGCTTGCTGTCCTCATGCTAAACCTGGCAAGTAATTGCTGAAGTAACGACTAACGACATCTGTGGAGCAGATGTCTTGAATACCTTGCCCGTCTCCAGCCAGTCAGGCAATTCCCTGCACATTATGCAAACCTGTGCATAACAGCCCGCCATTTGTATGTCCTTAGCATGCTGAATGTAGTCTACACCCCCCCACCCAATTTCTTTTAGAAACAGTTTAATGCAGTCGTTCTTTCTATACCCAAGTCTTCACAGGTGCCTCTTTCCCTCAGGTTTCCCCACCACGCCGCATGTATTTCTGTTCTCCCTATTCGTGCCACGCGCATCGTTTGCCATATCCCTCTTCATTGCATTGGCCCATTATTTGGCAAGTGATAGAAATTTAGTAGCTCTCTGAAAAGCACTTGTGCCCTGTCTCCTACCACTTCCTTAGATCTCCGTTTACGAAGACATACAGCCAATGTTTCAAACTCCAATAGCATTGCTTTTCAAACCATTTTCTCGCGTCTCTGTGTCGTCATACTACAGCACGTGCACAGTACACTGACACTACACACTAAAGATGTTAACGCCTGCTGTGGCCACCGGTCTGTTAACCTGCAACTGTAGCAGTTGCTGCTTTTCTAATTGAACGCGATTAGACGACACAGGAAGGTCTGTATTTATGTTGGACAATGAAACAGTATCTTGAAGTTCACTTTATAAATATTTCTGCCTACGTTTCGACACATTTAAAACAATTCTAATTGTGCAATTAACATTTCTAAAGTTT
>Ga0136643_10007920_pt1 | contig 15447 bp, 6 predicted proteins | sample TergutLab28metaG_FD_96883 | JGI IMG/M metagenome (GOLD analysis project Ga0136643, IMG submission 96883) | Labiotermes labralis P1 segment gut microbial communities from Petit-Saut dam, French Guiana - Lab288 P1 (version 3) (version 3) | ecosystem: Host-associated > Arthropoda: Insects >... | reverse complement strand
ATGTCGGTTTACATTATTATTTGTAGAGTGGCAAGAAAAAGAACACTTCACTGGTTAGACTGTCACAGTACTGTTCTGACCACATAAAGAGCACGCATGCCACATGCTTATATTTTTCCTGTTGTCATTATTATTATTATTATTAGTTATTATTGCTACTGTATTTATTATTGTTATTTTCTGGTTCTCCCACAAATAGCGAGTACTAGACAATATAATTTAAAATATTCAAGTTTTTCCAAGTAAGTACAATTTTAATTAACAGTTTATTATTATTATTGTTGTTATTATAATTATTATTATTACTGTGTTTGTTATTATTGTTATTTTTTATTCTCCCTCAGATATAGTACTAGTTAATGTACTTGTACACTATTGGCCCTTGTTGGACGTTCGAATTTATTTTGTCTGATAACTGATGTGGTGGGGCGGGGAGGAGCGGTGACAAGTTAACGGCGGTACAACAAAGACTATAGCGTAATCGACTGCAGTGGCGGCCCGTAAAGCACATCTGAACTCGCGTTGTTGTACATTCGAAGCTACTTTTATCGCGTTCACTGAATCTCGACTGCAGCAAAATGTAACTCTCGACGGCTGCGATTGATCGATTCGTGAGCCTGACAAGTTCTCGTTACTTGTCAAGGCGTTCATTATTTATTCAGCGCTTGTTCAGTATTTTTTATGTGATGGTGTTCCCCTCTCCACCTCTACGTGTTGTGTTGTTGCGAATAGCAGTAAATGTAGTAATATTCTTTATTTGACAGTCGATACACAACAATGTGGTGCAATTTTTTTATTATGCAACTATGAACTGAGCGACATTTTTCGACCCTACAGGGTCAGCATCAGGCTATATAAAGAATATTATTACACGTATACACAACGGGATGGAAAACCCCCGATTTAGTAAATGTAGATTTTATCTTCTTAACATAACCTAGGATATTTCACGTATCATTTTTAACTCTGCATTGCGTACATTGACGTTTTCATCTAAGGTAAGTATTTTAATATTTGTGTGGTGCATACAGCTGTGTTTTCTACAGTTGAATGGAGGAGAATAATAGCCAACACACAGCTGCATTTCATTTCAGCAAATATATGTTAGACAATAACAATACAGTCATGTGATTTGTGGCTATATGTTGCAGCTAATTGCTCTAACCATTGCCAAGCCTACCGAGAAATCTGATGTTATAATACTGTAAAGTAACTGGACAGACTGACACCAGAGAGATCATTACTTCTGAACGACAGTCTCGTAGCATGGGAAATGTTAGAAAGGACATGGTTAATGATTGGTTGATCTTCTAGACGTGATGCATGTCTGTTGCAGGAGAAGCCCCATAAATGTGGCCTGTGCTCCAAGTCTTTCCCGACACCCGGGGACCTCAAATCGCACATGTATGTTCACAATGGGTCCTGGCCCTTCAAGTGCCACATCTGCAACCGAGGGTTCAGCAAGCACACCAACCTCAAGAATCACCTGTTCCTACATACAGGTAAGAACAGCCAACACCTCCACTTTGTGTCCATTGCCGTACTTTGACGACTGTGGGACGTCCGTCCGTTCGGGAGGCGTTAGCTACATTTATGGTTTTAAAAAGCCGCTGAATGTAATTCGAAATAGTTTACTTGTTGGACTACAAATGGAGGATGTGTGTACCTACAGGGAAATATTGTGATAGAACTGAGATATCTTATTTGTTCATTTGTGTTACGTTAATGTGTTATGTAGACAAACTCCGAATGATTGGCAGTAAAGAATGTCAGCACATAGCTGACTCAGTTACATAGCTAAAAATGTATATCTTTCGTATGTGGTATTATCTGATGCGCTGTTGTGAACTTACATTAGGTCAACGCTTAATTTTTGCCCTTTTTTATGTGTTATCGGACACATGGTGTACAGTAGGTTAGGAATTACAGGATGTCTTTCTTTTGTGGTTTTATCTGACATGCAACATTATTTTTATCATATTCTTTATTTGACTGTCGTTACGCAACAATGTGGTGCACTGTTTTTATTATGCAACTAGCAACTGAGCGACATGTTTCGATGGTAATTAGACAAGGTACATGCTACCGCATGTACCTTGTCTAATTACCATCATTTTATACAGCCTGATGATGACCCTGTAGGGTCGAAACATGTCGCTCAGTTGCTAGTTGCATAATAAAAACAGTGCACCACATTGTTGTGTAACGACGGTTAAATAAAGAAAACTATTACACGTACACACAACGGGATGCAAAACCCGCAATTTAGTATTATTTTTATCGGTACAATACAATACATCTTGTATTTTACAGTATTCGATTATAGCAATGTACGTCAATTACAGCGCTCGTAGCGGTGTAACAGTGCATGTGTTGATATGTTGAAGCAGTATTTACTTTACTCAAAAAGATTCATAGATGAAGTTTTGTAACCCCACGCCTGTATATCGACATTCGCTCTATTTAAAACGTTACCATGCACATAACCCGCCTCTCATACAAAGTACAGAAACACTTTCTATGAATCCTGAACGCCAGCGCTATCTTTTTGCACAGTAAGTAGTTTGTGAAACGTAATTCATTTATTAATTTACATTTCAGATCTTTTTCGCAGACACTGTCTGGCTTACGTAAGGGATCGGTTCCGCAAATCTTACGTAAGCCCGCTTTTATATATGAAGCAAATTACCATACTACGTATTTTGCGGGTGACAGGGGGAGAATACGTCGAACGGTTAGCACATTCGGACGTGAAGTCACAGCTGAACACAGACGTTACGTATCTGCAGCTACTGACGTGTTATAAGCACGCTTACCCACTGACGTAACTTACAGTTTCTTTTCTGAGATTATTACTTACAGTGTGATAGCGTAAACCTGAGGAGGACATGCATTCTTTTATTTATGACTTGCATTTTATGAGCCGTTCGCATATATTCAGTGAAAGTATCTTATTACATTAAACACATTCAGTAAGCCAGTACTTGTGCTTGTGGGTGTCTCTCCGTTTTTATTCTACGTCATGTTGACATTTACATTAGGAAGGGCAGGGGAGATGTAGTTCATTTCTTGCGGTTGCAGCACTGCCTTGCGTGGATTCACGAAACCAAGAGAAGACTTGGGGAGTCAATCACAGAAATACTTGGCTGGTTAATTAGCCACAAACTTAATGAACTGATATAGTCTTTACTTAACAAACCGGTAGTTTAGTTCGTTAGAAGGGCAACGAGTAATGTGGCTACTCAGTAACTGCCCAAATAATTCTGAGGTGTGTCATCCCCGTTGTGTGTAGAAAGACTAATGGTGAGGTAAATATCATTCATGAAACCACAACTATGGTAGTATGGATTTACGATATTATTTAATAGCAAAAAAATAACTACATGTTTCGGCCAATAGCGCATTATAGGCATATATATGATACTCTTTGGGCAAAATTATAATAACCTGAAGATGGCCGCAATTGGCCGAAACATGTAGTTATTTTTTTGCTATTAAATAATATCATAAATCCATACTACCATAGTTGTGGTTTCATGACTGATATTTACCTCACCATTAGCCCAAATAACTCTGTCGAGCATAGTCATTCTTCAGAAGCTTATAGTTCTTAAGTTGGTTAAGAAATTCCCCGCCTTTTGTGGAACCCGATTGTGCGTAACTGTGTTTAGGAGCCCCACCGTTGCGTATTATGAGTCTGGTTTATCCAGTTCACGTTTTTCTATCCAGTTTCCTTATAACATCCACGATAATACCTCGTGTTATGCTCGCATCTACCCCTATATTTCCCAAGCGTTCTATTTCGTTCACGGTTCAACACCAAAACCCTGCGTGTATTTTTTTTTCGTCCACATGAGTGCTACGTACTTCGCCTATATCATTCTCCTTGATTTGAAAACAGAGATAATATTTGATGAAGAGTACAAATTATGAGGCTTCTCATTTTGCAGTTTTCATTAGCATTCTATTGCGTCCTTTCTCTTACATAACGCTGTAAATTGTAGCCTTTGCATTTTATGTAGAATGAGGAAAGTCAAGAAAGTGTAATCCCCTGCTTTGCAGTGCCTCCCTTGCCTCATTTTACCTTTAATTCCAACAAATTAAAGCGTATTTTGCTAATTCTGCTTCTAAGGTAAAGGTAAATCAGTCCCATTACAGGTCCGAGGTGCCCTGAGGGCTCCAGGAAGTTAAGGCTCCCAGATTTCGTGACAACGGCACAGGATGGTGGTAGGTGGTACGCACCGCCCGTATTTACCCCCAGGAAATACTCCTGCTGCCTGCTGGTGACAAGAATGTCTCCAGCCGGCAGCATCGCCGGTGCATTAGACCACAAGCTGTAAACACAGTCTAGTGCTCCTGATGATGGGCGAAATTATCGCCCGAAACATGTTTGAGCTGATTGAAATCACTAATAAATCGTTATTGTTGCATCTAGTTGGTTGTTTGTACTATTGTATCAGAGATGCACGGTCACACAAACATAAAAAAAATTGTTAGTGAAATTGGGTGAAGTGGGATCAGGTGGTTCAAAAATGGGCACAGTGAAGAGGCTTTATGAACATAAATATGAAATTTCACATTCTATAAAGGTAGAAAAACCCTGTCGAGAAACTGCGTAAATACTAACATCTGAATGACGACCCAACATCATGTGATGTTGATTAGTTTTGTTTTTACGCACTGAACCTTCATTGTTGCTTGTTCACAGATGGCGCACAGATTATAGTCCGAATATCCGCTCTGGTGAGACTAGCATTTGACATGTGGTTTTGACTGAAACCCCGAATTGAGTTGGTGACTTATTGTGCACTACTGGCTGCAGTGGGGCGGTCTGAATTGATTCTTTTTTATCCTTTAATGTTTGTGTGGGCGGATCGGTCCACACACAGTTCTGATACTGGCTGTCTGTCTGTCTGCTTCATCTGAATACGAAATTACACAGTTCCAACAGCAGTTCATCGTTGACCTGGGTATTACAACTGAAATTACAGGATGGTCCTATTATCCGATGATTTTAGGTCATTTTACAGCTCTGCTTAGATCTAAATATTAAATTGCCACCTTGTGGCCGTTTCTTCATGATGGAGTATGAAGCCTCATGAACGTGACGGCTCGACTGAACATGCAGCAGGAGACGAAGTGCAGTACAGTTCAGGTGCACGACTGACTTTTCTTGTACGCCCCCCCCTTCCCCACCTTGGCCCAACAATATTGCTTATATTTTTTAAGAGTTACCACGTGTCTAGTGGAAACGTCTTCTGAAATAAATAAACAAAAATAATGGCAAAATCTTTGCCATATTATATATACTGTATATATCTCACACCGTGTCTGTGTTTTTGGCATTTTTGAACAGCCCTTTTAAAATGTTCCTTTCCAGTTGTTGCTTTTATTATTCATAATAATCATAATAACTTGAAAAATAACAATACAAATCATTTAGTACTTGTTGTTGATGATGTTGTTGTTGTTGTCGTCGTTGTGGTGGTGGTGGTGGTGGTGACGACATTTGTCTCCTGGAAGTGTCGGATTTAGTGAGACATTCGTCCATTTCCAGATGAAAGATGACCAAATATGGAGAACTGGTGGGGTGATACTGACAGCGAAAAACCACAGTTCTCGGAGCAAACCTGTTCCGGTGCCACTTTGTCCACCACACATCCATACGGACTGCTCTGGGATCGAACCCGATCCTTCGCAATGAGAGGCTTCCTTCTACCCCATACTCCTAAAACGAGCAAGTTTAGTGTAACACGCTGTGACGTTTCAAAAACTTGCTCTGTTTTGCCTTAAAACGCCTTTCTAATATAAGCATATTTTACGGTTTTGGAGATAGGCGTAAGGAGAAGAAGAGAACTGCTTTCTTCTGGGTTATTACGTAGCGAGTAATGGTAATTTATTACCGACGTTTCGGGACAACCCATCGGTACCATCTTCAAGGGTCAAGAATCCATTTACGTCGTGGCGGAAGCCTGAAATTACGCAAGCGTAACCAAGGCACGGTGTGGCTAATCTTCAGATTTTAGGGTCTCGTTTTCTATGGTAAACCGGTCAATCATATTAACATCGGCTTGCACTTTAATATCCTACGTGGGGTTTACATAGACATTCGTGTGGATGTACTTCTGGGCCTATTGCCGCTAATTCAACAAGTTCGGGGCTTCTGTCGTGGAACACTTCACGAAGTTTCGCAATTTTCGTCTATTCGTCTCACTTCCAGTGTGCAGTACAGTTACTCATGTTCAGCGCCAAGAACACACCATCCCTTTATCAGCGCCCAAAACTTCCAGCTGACTACAGTTAACTGGTATTTCCATTCAGACACATGTAGTGTGTGATTGATAGTCAGTTGTATTATCTGGGCGATGTAAATAGACAGGTGGCTATTTTTTTCAACTCATTCATATTCTCCATGTTGCATTCTGTCGTGTCTTTTATTTTTCCATTTCTTAATTCTGTTTACGTTCCATACTTCCTTTTCCTCCTTTTGTATTATTATTATTATTATTGCTTAGTTACTTAGTCGCTGGTTCTATTCCAGATGGTGTCATTTGAGTTTTTCATTGACATAATCCTTCCTATCGCACTATGGCCCTGGGGTCGACTCAGCCTCTAACAGAAATGAGTACCAGGTGTATTTCCTGGGTGTAAAGGGGGCCGGTGCGTATGGCTGACAACCTTACCACCATCCTGGGCCACTGTCACGTAATCTGGGAACCTTAACTTCCTGGAACCCTCTGGGCACCTCGGGCCTGTAATGGGACTGCTTTACTTAATTACTTACTTTATTTACTTACCTACGTACTTACTTACTTACTTGCTTACTTGCTTGCTTGCTTGCTTACTTTCTTACTTTCTTACCAACTGACCAACTTTCTTGCCAACTTACTCACCACCTTACTTACTTACTTACTTACTTACTTACTTACTTACTTACTTACTTACTTACTTACTTAATTACTTACTTGCTTACTTGCTAACTTACTTACTTACTTCCTTGCTTGCTTGCTTAATTATTTACGTGCTTGCTTACTTACTTACTTACCAACTTGCTTACTGCAATTGAATTGTCAGTCGCTGACTGTATCTCTACACTAGAACAGAAAAAAACAAATAAGAATAAATATACACAAGTGAAACAATACACAAAACACAGTACAAACAATACAAAACACAATAAATACAAGTCTTATAAATATTTTCCCTGTAATATTCCCTTCTATGTTCTTCATGCGCTTCGCCTCCTTTTCCAGTTTTGTTGCATGAACAGTAGGAATTGCCGACTTGGAGTCCTAAACGTTCAAGCCCATTAGTATCATAATGTGACCATAAGCAATAAACTGGCCTGCAACATGTTCATGAAATCCTTATGCGTAACAGCATTCTCTACTGTGGAACGTTCTTGCTTCAGAAGAGCAAGTAGGTAGATGTGGCATCATGTAGCACGGATGCTTGTGGAACGAGTATGGCAGTTTATCATTATCATAATTTCCATATATTCTCTGTCGTCAGGTAGATAGATAGATGCGTGGCTAGCCCATGGCAGACCACAGTCAAGATCCATATAGCTGTACTTCAAGAACTCAACCTGCCCTCGCCTGCAGGTATTAATTACAGTATCCAGACAGTAGCTCTGGGAGACTTCTTCTTCTTCTTTTTTTTTTTTGCCCCCAAATATGTCGGGCGTATGTTGGGTTCACGGGAAGTTATTGCTCGCGCAGGACACGCGAACAGTTTGTGTAAGTTGCTTCTGTGGATTCTACACCCACGGGATGTTACTGGACTTCGTCGGGTTCTATGTCTGTGTACCCTGTAATTTTAATGTTCGTGTTTCCGTATAGGAAGGTTAAGAATCGGTTTAAATGACATAAAACATTAGTGGATATTGAGGACGTTACCAAGTGGAAAACTTGCTGCAGGTCACAATGAAATAGTCCCACACTACAAACACTTTTTTAATTGTAAGAAGCTACATGTTTCGGCTGTACGAAACAGCCATCAACAGGATTCACTTTTCAGAAATATACAAAGGAAATGGCTATTTCAGCTGAAATGTTTTGCTTTTTAGACTTAATTCCTCAGTAGTGGAAGGATTAAAACTGGTTTTCAAAACGAGGGCCTGGGGATATGTTTAGACCTAAGAGAACTTGAATATAAAATACTCTTAATGTCTTACGTAATGAGGAGTTACATACCACGTAGTTTGAATTTTCATTTAATATTTTAAGGGCGAATGAATGAAAACGTGTTAAGCTGACAGGAAACTTATTTTGTACGAAGAAATTGCAATTTCGTATAATTAATTGACCTACAAAGCTCAGAAAACTTAGAACACACAGGTCCAAGTCTAGACAGTATGATATGTCACCATTTACACATTCAGTTACATGTATGCCATACAGAACTATAATTCTACGTGTATTTTATTGGCAAGACTGATCTCTCAATCCGAGAGAAAACAAACTCTTAAGATTCGTGTTGACAGGGGGCGTAGAAGGTTATTTAAACCTCGTACAGTAACTGAAGTGAGAAATGACTGAGCTAACTACATAAATACAAGTCGAACAGTTGTCTTTCTTCAAGTGGTTTTTTTTTACAAAGACTCCACTGAAGAAAATGGCAGAGCGCGCTAGGGTGGTAGCACTGTGTACAATATTTTGATTTTAAGACGTCTTAGCTATTGAGGGTCCACTTGGCACACTTTTCTTGTAGTTTGGAGGCATTAATATTGTTTACCTTAGATAGACATGTTTTGAAAATGCTAAATGAAGAACATGTCTGACACAATATTTTATCTGTACACGGTGACGAGTCCTTGAGTCCCGTAAAAGCGGGAAGGTTCTTTAACATTCACGTTTTTTTACGTTATAACACCCTGTATAAAAGTAATTAGTTACCGGATTTTCAGAGAAGCCTGTGACTGCGATCGAACCGTAGAATAAGTAACTCTCACCTCCTTCCGATTTTTTTCTCAGTTCAGAGTTATGCTAGCCGTCACATTCGAACTGAACCTATACAGGTGGGCTTCATGAAAGAAACTGTGAATAGTTATCAGTTTACACTCAACGCCACCCTTCAGTGGATCTTAGATTTTTCTGATCTACATAATAACAAGCTAGAAATTGATTTATACCTTATACAGTGACCTGACCTACACTGCACAGTACAAAAAAATGTTCTGCAATGCCATTAACTCTCTCTCTCTCTATATATATATATATGTATATATATATATATATATATATATATATATATATAATACAGAGAGAGTCTCTCACTAGAGGCCCCAAACTATTTTCTATAAAAAATTATGTAATTGAGATAATGACTTGAAAATTTATGTACACATACCGGGAACGATGCAAAACAAGACCTGCTCATAATCGATGCTGAAACTGATCTCCTTTCACATCCAAGCACACTTGAATGCGTTTCTCCAAATTCTGGAATACTTTTCCCAAAGTGTCGACGTTGACGGCTTCAATCTCTCGGCGTATAGCGTCTATGAGTTGTTCGATTGTGCGGGGTGTATTTTTGTACACTTTGTCCTTCAATAGGCCCCAAAGAAAGAAGTCGGCAGGCGTTAGATCGGCTTACCCTTGTCTCTAACTTTTTAACCAATTTCTGGATGCAGCACTTCGATGGTGCACGTCTTTCACCAAATTCCGTTCAAAATGCCGTCTGGCTTGCTTTAAATGAACCTGTTTGCCAGTATTTACGAACGAGAAACCCGCGCTGTTCGACTGTATACATAGACAATAGTTTGGGGCCTCTAGCGAGAGACTCACCCTGTATAAAAATGTTTATTTACGACAAGGTTTTTTTGTGTGAAAAGGGTGGATAAAAGTAATCACCCATATTAAATATTCGTAATTAAAACTAAACACATATACATAAGGGAAAATGCTAATTTGTTTGAAAATTCCCACCATGTTTGGAGCCAAGGAAACTCATAGTGATTTGTTAATACAAAGAAATGGTTTGCACAAAGAATTGTTTAGCAGCATTCAATATATACATTAATTAAAAAGCCGCCTTTCGTAAAATAGTGTTTTATATTATGCTTCTTCTTAAAGGAAGAAAGAGAAGAGTGAGAGAGAGAGAAAGGGAAACAATAGAGACATCAAGTTGGTTTGACAGGATTTAACGTAGTATCGACTATTTTGGTTACCACTTCGTCAAGTACCAACTTAACTTCATACCTAAGATCAAAGTTCCCACTTGAAAACAAGTCTTGGACACCATCTTGAGACCTCGTTACATGGGCGGAAGAAATGTCAAGATAATGCCATTAAGAGTATGGTGGGCAGTCGACCAGTTACCGTGGCGTTCGAGAATGAGTGATGTATGTATCATGGACATGAGCGCTTACCGATTATTATTCTATTACAGTGCACTTTAAATCGTTCTTTTCTTCTACTTCGTTTTAAGATATTTATTGCTCGAAACGATGTGCGCTACTGCGGGTGTAGGGCGCAACAATTCAGCCCTCGAACACAGAGAAATATTCAAAATAAATACATAATCAGTTTATCGGATCTCAGTGCTACGTTGCACATTGTGACGCAGGAAGAGAATAGCAGGTACAGACCGTGTCATATTTTGAATTAAAAAAACGAGATTGTGCCGTCCGTCGCGCCTCAAGTATTCCGTGTGTTGTTCTTTATCAGTATGTTCTGTCAGTTTAAAGGTCAATCAATCCCATCACAGGCCTGGACAGGCCCTGAGGGTTCCAGGAGGATGAGGCTGCCAGGTTTCAAGACAATCGGCACATGAAGGTGGTAAGGTTGTCAGCCCCACGCACCGGCTGCCTTTACCCCCAGAAAATATTCCTGGTACTCATTTCTGTTAGAGGCTGAGTCAACTCCAGGGCCATAGTGCGAGTCGGAAGGATTATGTCATGAAAAATCCCATTGACAACATCGGGAATCGAACCCGAGACCTTCCGGCTTGTAGCGCAGTGCGTTCCCTTCTGTCAGTGTGATTTGTCTAATTTAAAGAAGGAGTATTTGATAGAAGTTATAAAGCCTGCTTTCCTATTTAACAATTCCACTGCCATAAATCTTGCATTGTTGAGGCCATGCGCACATAAGGTAAGGCATAAATTGAATTCATCTCATGGGCTAGCATGCTAGGTTCGTGTGTGAATGAATTCTGGTAGGCTCTTAGGTGTGTGGCATCCTGTTGTGCTTCGTGTACACAGTGAAAAGAAACTTTGAAGGTCTAAGACTGAAGACAGATTGCTTGCTAATAAATATGTTTTGACAGAATAGAAATTTCTTTTGTTTATAAATTCTAGCAGGCTCAGATTTCCTTATATTATCATCATTTTTACCATTATAATAACTTAGGGGTTAGTACAGCAAATTTTTCCTAGCTGAAATTCTTTTAATTGCTGAAAAAGATTTCCTACGGGAATTGTAGGTATGTTGATGATGCGTGTTCATGTCAAATTGTATGTCTTGATGATGCGTGTTCATGTCAAATTGTATGTCTTGATGATGCGTGTTCGTATCACATTGTGTGTGTTGCTGATGCGTGTTCATATCTAATTTTATCTTGATGATGCGTGTTCATATCACATTGTATGTGTTGATGATGCGTGTTCGTATCAAATAGTATGTACTGATGATGCGTGTTCATATCACATTGTATGTGTTGCTGATGCGTGTTCATATAAAATTGTATGTCTTGATTATGCGTGTTCATATCACATTGTATGTGTTGCTGATGCATGTTCATATCAAATTTTATTTCTTGATGATGCGTGTTCATATCACATTTTATGTGTTGCTGATGCGTGTTCATATCAAATTGTATGTCTTGATGATGCGTGTTCATATCACAGTTTATGTGTTGCTGATACGTATTCATATCAAATTGTATGTCTTGATGATGCGTGTTCATATCAAATTGTGTGTATTGATGATGTGTGTTCATATCAGATTGTATGTATGTAAGGATGGAAGAGAGAACACGGAATGCGATGCTGGATAGACTATACAAGACTGCAGTTTATACTTCTCGACACATAACATTAGGGTGGTCAAATTCGAAACGGATGAGATCAAAGACTCATATTTTCTAAATAGGAGAATTAAAAATGCTTACGTGGTAATATTTCGACCGGAAAATATCTCCAGAACCGTACTATTCAGTACATGTAAGCGTTGGAGAGGATAAAGCAGAACATGCGTTAACTGGATTAGTACGGCGTAGGATGTAGGCCAGTGGCTGGCTGTTGTGAACATGGTGATGAACCTTCGGAATTTTAAAAGATGCGTGAATTTCTTAAGAATCTGAGAAGATATTAGCTTCTCAAGAAGGACTTTGCTCCGCTGTGTTATTTAGCGTACTGCTGTGCTGCGTTGTGATTTACAGTTCCTGACTATAAAAGAATGGACAATATGATGATTCCGTTTGTGTTTCACCTACCATGGTTATTGTCTGTATCGATACTGTGTACTGTCGACTGGAGTTTGTGCTTCTTTTCTCCAGAGCTATATCAGTTCATGGAAGTAAGACGGACTACACACGTTCATAAAGCATCCGCAGCAACCAACTTGCATCCTAGTCTCATGACCCGTTAGACTGCTTTTAACGTGTTTAACCCTGTGTTTTTTTCCACGACTTTGGTGCGTGTGCACATTCCACCGCTGTTTGTTACTCTCAGAGCTTAGAATTATGACCGGATGTGAGTGTTTTACGTAACTTGCCACAGGATTAATGATCCTGTTAGGAAATGGTGCGTTGGATTTAGATGACTCTGTTTCGAGATAATTTCATTGGTTTTTGAACTTCTGTTGAAAATTTCAGTAGGTATGTCAATGAATTAATGCGCTCTTATGTCATCCCAGCAGATTATCTTAGCGGGATCTCTTCTCAGTTTATTCGAGCGAATGCCGGAAATGTAACATATAAAGGGTCAGGACGGCCCTCTTAGAAGTTCTTTGTGGCTCTTAATCTTAGTAAATAACAAACTTAATGCACAAAATCTTGTTTTATAATAAGTTTGTCGTATGCCTCTACATGTTTCGAGCACTATGTGCTCATCATTAGGAGGTCAAAATTGTATTATACAGCATCCGGTATCATCACACTGAAATAAGTGAGTGGTCTAAAATTACTAAAATACAATTCTATAAATATAAGCACATAGTAGTAAAATTTATGTGTGAATTTTTCGGGTGTGATTACTGTATATTACTTACTACAATCGTGTTATGTTTTGTAGAGGTTACGATCATCCGGTTGTTAGACTTATTAAAAAGGCACTATGTCTAATTTACATTTATGTTTACTGAGTCTATCTAGTCATAAAATCGTAATTACTAAGCTTATACTGAGATGCACGGTCAGCAAAACATAAAAAATTCCTTGTTGCTGTTTGAAGACCTTTTGATGCGGTGCTTGGATTAGCGACAAATCTACATTTATTTCAAGGAAACTGTTTCTAGTTAAGTCCATTTTATGTGTCCCTGGCTGTACGGAAAGCTTCTTAACTCACGTCCACATAATCACGCCAGTTGTAGCTTCACCGTCCATGTCTAACGCTACCCCGTTATTAAATAGCATTAGACTATCCGCTCGCCGTACTGGTCTACTGGAATTCATCCCACGAACATCCTACTGAATCCTTATTTTCACTTCGTAAACTCTTATACTCGAGGTCCCCACACCCTCACCATTTGTGAAGGATTAACAAGAGTTCTCTGCCCCTGGCCAACCCTTCGTACACTTCTAATAGCCACTATGTAATATAGTCAAGTAATGAGAAAGTATTTCTTCTAAAATTCCCCCTAGCTTACTACAAGGCACTTCTGTTTTTTTTTAGGACTGGTTAAAGTTAGTTCCTGAACACCACAGCTGATTCTTGAAGACTGGACTATCACGTAGAATGGAGGGAAACAATTACACTCTCGATGCGTACATAAGGAGTTATTTGATGATTTGGATGGCTAATATTTTTATACCATTTTAGGTTAAAAAATGCCACACCTGTAAAATTTTAAAAGCAGTAAATCAACTTTAGTTTGCAAGAAAGAGTAAGTACTATAGAAATTTGCGTCACTCTGAACTGCATTATTCGGACTAAAGAAGTACAGAATTTACATGAGCAGTTTGTAGCTACTCAACTTCCCTATACAATTCGTGTGTTTTATGAAACCTGAACTTTCGTATTTACAAAATTTTACCCCTTGTTAGATGCGTATAATATCGCGGAAGATGTACGAAAAACTGAATAAGATGGTAGCTGCCAGTAGTGAACTGTTGTGAATACGGTAATTAATTTTTGGGATTCCACGTAAAGAGGACAATTGAGTAGCTGATAACTATCACCTTCTCAGGAAAGATTCTGCTGTGTGGACTGTTTTATTAGACATGCGAAGTAGACAAGGAACTCGGCTGACACTTCTTGTGTCTACAACTTATACCTTAACATAAGCTTGTTTCTTCCGTTAATATGTTTGCAGTTGATGGTTTTGGTCCAACTGCCTGATATACAAGGAAGGTTCGAGAACTGCAATAACAATTGTACTTCCGAAAAATTTATTTTGACACAGATGTATAAACGGCACATGGGTTGAAGATCTCCACGTAGCCACCATTAACATTTAAGCATTTGTCCCAATATGAGTCCAAAATATGTCTCGCAACATAGAAGAAGCTAATATAAATTGTAGGCGGGAAGTAACAGCTTGTTTCACGTCGGCGTCTGCTGCAATTCGCTTGTCAGCAAGGCCTTTCTTAAGGGGTCTAAAGAGATGGAAATCATTGAGATGCATACTGACAGTCGGACTTGTAACTGGTTACGGCAGCACGACTGGCAGTATCGCTCCCTGTGACTCCCAACTCTTTAGGGCTTTATTAAGAAACACCTGGTTGGCAAGCAGTTTGTAACAGACGCCGATGTGAAGTATGCTGTAACAACTTAAGCCGGAATACAATTCTTGGGCCCGCGGTGGGTAAAGTTAAGTTAAAGCTATCTCTATACAGGCCTAGACAGGCCCTTAGGGCGCATGAAGGTTGTCATTTTTTTTATAGCAGGCCATGGTGAGGGATTAAGTCAATGAAAAATCTGAATGACCCAATCGGGAGTCGAACCCGCGACCTTCCGGTTTGTAGGGTAGTGCCTCAACCACCTGCGCTACCCCGTACCCCCGCTCCCACGCTGGAACAAATGCTAAAATGTCAGTGGTGACTAGATGGAAGTCTGATGTATGCCAAGTGACATGTGTTTGTTGTAGTTCTAGACATGTGTTTGTTGTAGTTCTAGACATTATAGTGTTTGTTACTTTGTTGTGTGAAAACACCCATATATATATATATATACGACCTCAAACTGTATGTGTTCACTTCTTGCCCATTTTACAAATTACTCTTGACATGTTCATTTTACCTTTTCTTTCTTCCAGTCTTTCCTTCTGACTTTCTTTGTGTAGATCT
>Ga0136643_10007916_pt1 | contig 15450 bp, 10 predicted proteins | sample TergutLab28metaG_FD_96883 | JGI IMG/M metagenome (GOLD analysis project Ga0136643, IMG submission 96883) | Labiotermes labralis P1 segment gut microbial communities from Petit-Saut dam, French Guiana - Lab288 P1 (version 3) (version 3) | ecosystem: Host-associated > Arthropoda: Insects >... | reverse complement strand
TCCTTGTTGCCTACATGCAGACCAAATTCCTTGTTGCCTACATGCAGACCAAATTCCTTGTTGCCTACATGCAGACCAAATTCTGCTGAAGTTGCCCGCACCACACAGAACCTTCCTTTCCCTCTTCTACTGTTTGCTGGTATTAGCTGAGCGACGGCTGTGCTATTCCTGTAGATGTTTTCTTCCGTGGTAGAAAGTCAAACTGTTCGTACATATTGTCGGAAAAGTCGTACTTTTAAAACTTTGAAAGCCCCGGGATATTTGGCGTTCTGAACCGAATTTTGAGGGACACCGGGACAGAGATTTTTAAAGCCTATAAAGCCGGGACGGTCCCGCGAAAACTGCAATGAAAGGGCTCCCTAATTTTACGAAAACAGGACGCTGATAATGAAGAGAAGACATTGTGAAACGGGGCTACAAACTGCACGGCGCCTGCTGCTTTCGCGGGAGTTCCGAGTTGAAACCTCATCCACGAGACCGGCGGAGGATTTGTCATGACGATCCTCAGTCTCTCCATTTTACTCCTTCCACAATATGTCCAATTTATTATTACCTTATCATGCTATATTTCGAAGCTACTCGCATGTGGTTTGAACTACTGGCATTGTCTTTAAATAATTTGTACATAGACACAAATAACTACCGCACTTCTGACCTCATAAGACTCCCCCCCCCTTTTTTTTTTTAAATTGCCCCCGAAACTCACCCTGCCTCTTAAGGTAGTGAGGTCAACGGCTATAATATACGCAAAACAATACTTTTTTTAATTGCAGGGTGCGTCTCATGAGAAGGAAAATATAGACTGTTACATTTTCACTTACGCAGAATTTACAGATGCTCTCTTTGTGATTTGCCTCCCTTATTGAATTTTTTCGTTTACTGTGTGCGGAGGCTCTTCATAGCCACTACAGATATTACACTGCCTTGGCGGTATACCGCTTTTTATTGTTGATAAAGCTAAATAGAACGTATAGAGGCGTAAATATTCTGTCTGGTGTTTTGTTAAATGTGCAAGACGCAATATATGAATGTTTTAGGTACTATCTGCAAGATTTAACGCCCTATGCAGCGTGGTTTGTGGAATTTTTTTTGGTGAACAATTTTAAAAGTCTACTACAATAAAATTTCAACCTCACGAGTTCAAGGGAGTGAAGAAAGGCCAAAATGGATTGACCAAAATCCATCTGTCTATTTAAAAAAATTAAATAACAGACAGACATGGGCTTCTAGTTGTGTGATGGTTTAACGCACTTTTTGAGTCGCGCACTAAAACTAAACACGTTATAACTCATGATTTAAACACTATAACACAGTTATTGGGCATTTAAGCACTACATCGGCAGTAATTAGACACTTGAACATTATATCGTCGGTAGTTAGACAGTTAAGAACTCTATCGGCAGTAATTAGACAGTTAAGAACTCTATCGGCAGTAATTAGACAGTTAAGAACTCTATTGGCAGTAACTAGACAGTTAAGAACTCTATCGGCAGTAATTAGACAGTTAAGAACTCTATCGGCAGTAATTAGACAGTTAAGAACTCTATCGGCAGTAATTAGACAGTTAAGAACTCTATTGGCAGTAACTAGACAGTTAAGAACTCTATTTACAGTAATTAGATAGTTAAGAACTCTATCGGCAGTAATTAGACAGTTAAGAACTCTATTGACAGTAATTAGACAGTTAAGAACTCTATCGGCAGTAATTAGACAGTTAAATATTATACGGAAATTAAATAGCTAAGCACTATAACCTCGGTTAAGAGAGAGAGTTACAGTTTATGTTGCCAATTATTAGACAGTTCAACGCTATATCGGCAGTTATTAGAGAGGTGGACGCGGTATCTGCAGTTACTAGACAGATAATCACTCTTTCGGCAGTAATTAGACGCTTAACCACATTATCTGTAATAATTAAATATTTAAGAAATCTATCGGCAATTATCTGACAGTTAAATGTTATACAGGAAGTTAGGTAGCTAAACACTGTAACGGCGATCAGTTAAAATCTAGACCGGCAGTTATCAGACAGCTGAACACTATATTGGCAGTCATACAGTTAAATAAATTTCTTAACTGGATTACTGACGTTCTTTTTGACGGTATTTTTTTAGTGTGCCATACTTGAGCAGAAGTAACAATATTGGGAAGGAATGGCGCCCATGCAAATTGTGTAACAGAGGCTTGCAATTTGTCAGCTTTGAAGCCGGGGTTGAGAAGAAACATCTGGACTCGAACCATAGCTGCTTGTGTCTACAGTGCTGACAGGCTAAGAGTCAAACGTTAAGTGATTTTTTATTATTTTTATTTGGAAGACTTGGCACATTCTGACGATCATGTGTGATTTACATAGAGGAATGACGTCCAATTTGATTGAATTGGTTTGTTTCATATTATTGCCTGCCAGAAGGGGCAACTATCCTTCGAGGTATAAATAACAGCTGCTGAATATCACATTTACAGAGCGCAATGTGACCAGACAGACGGACAGACAATGCACATCGCATAATTAGACCTTATATACTTCATTTGACTCTTCATTCCGTTTCCTGGTTGCTCTAAAAGCAGTCGGGTTATAGCAGGGTCGTACAGTTTGTAATCAAAGATGTTACAGGCGCTTTCAGTTTTAATTTCTTTCCCCTTCTCATGAAGTTTTATTTTCTAGCGGCTACGACTATGAAAATTGCTGTATTTTGGCATGTGACGCCGTGTAGTTTAGGGGAAGTGTATCGACATTTCAGAAGAAGAGGATCAGATTACATAAATAATTATCTCCGTTTATGACGGCAGCAACAGATTTCTCTGAAACGTCGGTAAGCATCCACTCTTCTACAGAGCATCAGTTCCCTGAAGATAGAAACATTCTTCTCCCTTTTTAGTTTAGTTTAGTTAAAGAGTAGTGAATAATAAGTACAGCTATGAGCCGCATAACGACGTTTCGGTCAACGACAGACCGCATATACGACGGTGATCCCATAAGATTATAATATTATAATACCAATGTGTTACAATTGCCTACAGTATTCAGTACAGTAACATGCTGTACAGGTTTGTAGCCTAGGAGCGACAAGCTATGCGATATAGTGTAGGTGTGTAGTGGGTTAAACTGTACTATCTAGGTTTGTGTGCGTACACTTTATGATGTTCGCAAAACAATGAAATCGCCTATCGGTACGTTTCTCAGAACGTATCCACGTCATTAAAGGATGCATGACTGTATGAAAATATTGTGCAAGAAGCTGGTGGTGATATATTTATCCAGAGACTGTTGCACAGACGCTGTGCAAAATTACATATTGTAAACGGTTCTTAATTCTGTTATGCAAGCAGCACAAAAATTTTTCTTTTGTTAAACGGCCTCTTCAGTTGCATGTTTTGTATTTCTCGGATGAACAGAGTTTGTAGTAATTGATATTCAATGCTAAATACAGTGGTATGTTTTCTTACAGCTGTCTTTCTTCGGGTATCCATAATTTCCGATACGAAATATGAATTCTTATGGCCGTGAATATTAACGTCTGAGAAGTTAGACCGCGTGTTCTGGTAGGTACTGTACATTCCGTAAGACGGCAATCTTAAGGCATTTCGGTATTAAATATGGAATCATAAAGCAGGCCGAAACCTGTATTTTGTGACTTGATAAATCACCGAACTCTCCAGATGTTAATTTACGGAGGCAGATCGCGTATTTGCTGATATTAAGAGTGGCATTTGTGCAACTAGTTCGCCGTTCGCAAGGGTTAGACGCCACAATGCCATAAAATATAAGAGATCTCTACAGACAACATTGGATAAGAACTAATTTAAGCATATTTATCTGTGTGCCTACATCTTTTATGGATTTACGTGAAATTCTTTTGGAGCATTCTGGACCGTAATGCTCTATACACATTCGAATTTTTATACCTGATACCTGTGGATTAACATAGAATGAAATATGTTGCTTGAACGGTAAGAGGGTTTGTGTGTGCGCCTTGAAATGCTTTTGTTTCTTTCAACTTATAAGTATGCTGTCTGCGTGTAACGGACAGGTCTATCGACAGCCAGATTTATAAGTGAAGGCGTCGTTCAAGAACTGGAGACTCCAGCGTTCGGCTGTAAGCACACCAGAATTGTGTACATCATGGGAGCCGATCAGAATTTGACATGATGAATGTAATTGTGGGGATAAAGCCATCTAAATGCAAACTTGAAGGATAAAACAGTATATACTAGTATTACGTGTATTCGTCTGGACCGAAAGTTGAATTAGTAATTCAGGTGAGCATGGTGGAACGAAAATACGGTTTGGCATTGAAGGATGTGTTCCTCACACACCGCCTCCTTATATATGTAGACAGTGTAACACGTATGAAAAACTTGGGACACAAGTCGGATCTTTCCACTTGTAACATCTTGTAATAACACGTAACTCGATACTGATATGGCTAGGACACGATGAGAGACCACGTGGGTTCTCATTCACCTCGGGCAGGCTCATTGCTGGGATGCCTCAGCCAGTTGAACAAACACCCGAAGTACCAACACGAAAGAGGCCCGCATCGAGACTCCTCACTTTATCAATTACACGTCACGCGAAGCAGATCTACACGCCCTGCGCAGTGGCGGATCGCAGTGGCGTTGCGTCTGTCTGGCCGTTTTGAAGGACCTTTTTTTTTTTGAGCGTTTATTTTTTTTTAGGAACTGTTCCGCTGCTCTGGTGGAACATGTAGAATTATTACCGTGAACCAGTCGAATTTGTTACATCCTGTTTCTGTAGAATGCATTTTAATATTATTCCCCATCCTTACATAGATCTTCCTAGTGTTCTGTTCTTTTGTTGTAGATTTGGTATTCTAGATTTTTAACTTTTAAGTTGTGTTTTATAGAAGTATAAAAATAAGTAAAATCCAGTCAAACACAAATCAGTTTTATAATTTTAGATTTTTATGTGGTTGGTATCCGGCTCAGGCTTTGCCTAATTTTTGATAGTCCATACGTATGTGTATGGTTTCTCTCACTCTGTCCAGTTAATGTCGGGTTAACGAAGATAAGGAAAGAAGCCGTCTATCACAACTAAGGGTTTTTATTATGTGCAGTATATGGGAGATTTGTTTACAGCATGTTTCAGTCCAAAGGGACCATCTTCAATTAATACATATATCAAAATTTGAAAGAAAGTTTACTGGGTCGTGGGTGGTTCATATATAAATGGGATCTCATTTTTACAATTAATCGGTTTGTACTGGAAGGTAATTAGGGTGTGTGCAGATGTCGTTTTATATTGTAGATTTTGTGGAAGGTGGATGACAGAATATTTTCTCTTTTGGGGAGGGAGGGAGGGGAGTGATCTGTTGACTTTAACTGTTGTGATCGGGGTAGCTGTTGGTAGTGAAGAGTGCATAGAAGGAAGTTATGTTTTGTCTTTAAACGGAGTTAGGTTTGGGGTTCCATATTATAAGCTGTTTTTAGATAAGAGGTGTGGTATTCAGAAGAATTGCTGATTGGGTGACGATTATATTTAGGAATAAGTTGGGGTTATGTGGTCACTGATGGTTTTATATGCTATAGTTTCTGAAGTAAGGAACCTGATTAGTTAGGAAATCTGTGAGTAGACTGAGGATTATAAATGAAATGCATAGTTTAAAGCTAGTGAAATGCTGTTAGAATTTCGGGTCAGTATGAGAGCTAAGGTCTTCTGGCATGCGACTCCGTGTCGCTGGATGAGAGATTTCCGATGTTCTAAAGCAAAATAGTGTCTTCATCTTCAGGGGTGAAGCAGTCTAACACGAATGAATGTCGGGCGAGTAAAATAACTGCTGTCTTCTGGAAAGTGGCGCGGTGTTATTTTTAAGTGGATCCAGACGTTTGGAAAGAACATAGAGATTTAATGTTCAAGGATCAAGCAGTCAAAGTAGAAAAGTATTTTTGAACAGTCTGTAAACACTAAGTTTCGAAAATATGTTTTCTTGTTATTCCTGGCCATTTTTCTATTTCATGTAACAGTATCGACCTAACCTCTGCAGGACAAACTGACTGTCGTTTGTTATGTTATATTTCCTTTTCGACAGCACACCTAATGGTTGTATGGCATTGTACAGCAGTATTGCTATGTATAGTGGAGTGGAAAAGATGCGCGATTAATCAATCATACCTGTTTAAGACATTGTGTCTGCATTTTCTGGAAGGGCTGAGGGAAATCACGAACATTTCAGTGAGCGTAAACAGACTCTGTACCGGGACTCGAATCCATGAGATGGCGAATACGGAGAGGGACTGCCAGCCATCTAACGGCAACATCTGATAGGCAGGGTAGAGTCTTGTTTTTCTAGAACCACCCATCCGTGTATGCATGAAGCGCGATTAGCTATTCCGTGATCGTGCAAAAGGTGACTGATGGGTACTCTCAGTTCTGGTCTGTTAAAAGCCACGCGCGTGATTGTCGCGTGATTAAGAATACGTTATCACTGATCCGTGTCATGCCCCGCTTGCCTTCAAGTCGACGTTTGCTTTTCACGCAGACCTATTCCTACAAACAGGCTGATTTTCAACAATGGAATATAGGCCTAAATCTTTTAATGGTATTGTTGGTCGAAATATTCACTTGATTTAGTGAGAATGTTTCCTACAGTGTACCAGTTGGATCATAAAATTTAATACAGTATGAAAGCAAAACAGAGGACCGTGGTGTGAAGGTGCTGAACCCATGCCAGCTTTACTGATGAATTGAGAAACTCAACCCCATTCCCCTCTCCCCCTACACACACACACACACACACACACATACACACACACAACTATTGTCTTCCTGTTCTATTCAGTAAACAAGCCTGGACTCGAACTAGGCCTATCGAGGATTCTTCGGTCATAGACACACTGGAGTGAAAATGACGTTGTTACCAACACACAGGAAAGGCATCTGTTAATAGCCACTATCCCACAACGCGTAATCACACAGTCCACGCATCCCGCATGTCCTATTCTCGATAAGCAAGTTTCGACAGTGTTGCGGTGTTTCTTACGTGATTCTGTTTTGTGTGTTGCAGCCATCCTCAAACGGCACTCGGTGAAGACGGGCCAGGTGCTAGTACAGAGCGTGGCGACGTGTCTGTTCCTGTGCATGGACAGCTGCGGTCTGCTCTATGGCTCGGTGCGTTGCTTTGCAGTTCCCTAACCCGTAAGCCTCGAACATGCTGACGCAACTTCCCACTGAACGTTACAGGCTCTGTAGGGATTATTTTACAAAACTTGGTGTGAGTGTCTTGCTTCTGCATGTCACCGCAGTTGTGATTGCAAGCGTAGTAGTTACCGTATGTACTGCCAACTTTTACACAAAAGACCCTTCATTTTGCCCACACAGTGTACTTATGCGTTTCATATGACTATCACAATAAACATCCATTATTTCCCTTTACAGAATTAACCGGTCGGTATTTTTAATGGAAGCCCTTTATGTTCTGAGTGTGATAGGAAATTAATCTTACCTAATCTTACCATACAATATAGATTGGTTGTAGTCTTCACATACAAACAATGTGTCAGTTTTTCTTGAAAAATTTTGGGTTTCTACTGCCTGCATCATTCTACCAGTGCTCCATACTCATCTTCTGTACTACTCCTCTTTATCATAAGGTTAAGTGGGTGAAGCCTGGGAACCCTCACACCGAGCAGTCTCTTTCACATATCGGAAGCAATAAAATTAAGCATCCTTACAGGCTGTGGTATTTAAAGACGTATAATATTAGCATAAGGAACTCGTAAACTTCTGAGATGGAAAGAACGTTGACGCTGTAATATGCAGCAAAGCTCTTCTTTGTTTGTTTGCTTGTTTGTTTGTTTGTTTTTGTTTCAGAGTAGACTAAATGGAATCAGTACTGCCAAGTTATATGAATAATAGTTGTGCCTGTTATTCGCACTTTGAAACAGTAAATATTTAATCAACAAAAATTACAGCATCTTCAACTTAATAAACATTAAAATATGTATTGCTAATGCCTGATACTGGGTACTTTCATGCGGAGATGAGCGGCCTATAAGCAACATGTAAATAAGAAACAAATCGTTGAGATCGATAGTCCTGCCTCAAGCGGAGACCATAGGAAGTTGCTTCCCTTGGCCTCCCATTGAGACAGCACTGTCAGTGTGAAGTTCAGCGGTTATTTTCCTAAAAAGGACTTTTTGTGAGAAGGAATTCACAAAAAAAGGAGATAACCATCATTGCCGAATAACAAGCCTTCTAAAAGTGTCTACCTTGAAAATATACGTTCCGTGGTTTAGTAGATCAGGATGTCGCAACCAGAACCTGTCATATTAATATATATATATATATATATATATATATATATATATAATGTTGATATGCTGATATGTGTAAGAGTTGCTATATTCACGGCGATAAGAATTTTACTGTCGTTGCTGGATTATAAAACTACAGTCTGTTTCGCAGAAATCGGCTGGGTAAATACTCAGTGTATAAGTGAAGATGAAGGCAATGTGCTTTGTTCTTCAGAAGCTTCGGTACCGATCTATCAGATTCCTCGGAATCACAAACCAGAAGAGCCTAGTAATTCAAGCTTATTAACTCTGGTACATTTTCAACGTGGCGTTCATGTCATGATGGACGTGCTATGGTTACAGAACTTAATATAATTCACATGACAGCTTAGTCCATTGTTGGATGAAAATTAATTTTCTGGGTTGCCGTGTAGTTTGGTGAACTACACCAGCCTTTCGGAGGACCCTTGCCCCTTTTCTACTCTGATGTGAATTTTAATTTTAGTTCCTTATGATGGACAAGGAAATATACGCCAAATAAACGTGTAGTTTAGAGCTACTTTTCTGGTTTCGCAGTACCACAGAATTTAACTTTATTTCCTCCTTATTCTTTGACATTACAAACAATTCCGAACCTAGACTGTCTCTGTAAAATAGTTTCCACATCTTCATTCGGAGAAGCGAAAGCTGTGCTGTTAGAGGATAAGACATTCTCACATTCTACAACGTGAAGGTATATTGGGGAGCAGAGACGTAGCTCCATTTATTCTTGACGTCAGTAGGCTATATAGCGTAGTCTGTATAATGAGTAGGCTATGGGCTGGACGGTTTGGGTTTTGAATCCGCGTAGGGGCAAGAGTTATTTTTCCATTTTTCCTCTCCAAAATGTTTAGACCGGTTCTGGAGCCCGGTCAGCCTCCTATTCAGTGGATGGACACCGGAGTTCTTTTCTTGGGTAACGCGGTCAGGGAGTGATTTTGTCTACTTACCTCCGTCTAGAGCCGAGGCTAAGAATGAATGGAGCTGTACCTCGACAGTGATAACTTTGTCTTTACCTGCTATTCTTAACTTCATCATTAGATGCAGATGAACTGTTAGTTTAGGCACCGGCCTTTGTACTCTCTCGGAGTGTGCCCAGGATACCCATCGAATAGGAGGCTGCTAGTTACAGAGCATTGACTGCAACAAGACGGATGAAAAGGACATTCAGAAATATCCATGCCTTGGTTGGATCGGAATCGCTTTCTTGGTGCTGAGGCCTTTCAAGAAAGTGGCGTCTTGCTCCTGCCGGTTGTCGAAATTGCCAGAACGTATTGTTGTCTATAAACGTTGGAGACCCGAAGTATTATGAATACCGTAGCAGCAGTTCTGTGTACTTATGCAAACTCATCTCATTCTTCAGAATTTCGCCTGTAAGATACATGCATTTAATTTTACGATTCTTCCAAACAAATGACGTCTTGGGCATTTCAGGCCTGAGGATTGTAACCCTAGACGTCTTGTGGACGTGGAAATGTAATTCCATGCTTTGTGCCAGATGCGGACAATAAATTGACTAGGGGCATTTCAGTCCTGAGGATTGTGGCCCTAGCCGTATTGTGGATGTGGAAATGTAATCCCATGCTTTGCGCCAGATGGGGAAAATAAATTGACCAGGAGCTGATCAGGCTTCTCGTCGACTGCTTTTACTGATCATAAAATCAATCAGTCACTGAGCTAAGAATTCATATGTCTCACACTGAGCTTAAGTCGCCAAAAGACAAAGACAAGGGTGTTTGTGAGCGAAATGTTTTGTTTCATTTTCACGGTACTTACGGCGTTATTTCAGCTGCCGAGTGCGTCGAAGATGTTACTATTGTGCAGAATCATATGGATTGCGGTTGTTGTGACGTATAGGCCTGCCAGAAAATATCATGGTATAGCAATCCCATTACAGGCCTGGACATGCCCTGAGGGTTCCAAGAGTTTGAGGCTCCCAGATTTCAATACAATCGGCACATGAAAGTGGTAAGTTTGTCAGCCCTACGCACCGGCCACTTTTACCTCCCAGGAAATAATCCTGATACTCATTTCTGTTAGAGGCTGAATCAACCCCAGGGCAGTAGGAAAGATTATGGCAATGAAAAATTCGATGACTCGATCGGGAATCGAAACCGCGACCTTCCGGCTTGTAGCGCAGTGCCTTAATCAACTGCACCACCGCGTGCCCTCGCCGTAAGATACTATGGTGGTACGAAATAGAATGGCTTGACTCACGACACGGACCATTGACAGGCCTAATTTTGTGGTTCGGGTTCACAAAAAGCAGGGGAGTTTTTGGCTAGTCGGACCATTATTACTTTCTCAAAAAGGGTCCTGCTCATTTCGACAGGCCTGCTCGTGCTGTGTGTGTTTGTATCAAGACCTGAGTGGAGAGTCTCCTCTGCAGGTACAGCCTTCATTTTTATAAAATGTAATTCATTACAGTTAACGTCTGTTGGTTAGTACTCAATCCAAATCACTCGGTAAGTAACCCTTGTGAAAGGTGCATCATTATTCCCACCGTCCACGTCTGCGCAGAAAATGACAAGAACTGAAAAAACTGCAGGCAAGTTAAAAACAAACAGAGAATGTGAAAAATTCTTTCTATTCCTTTAACAGATTTAGATTGTGGCGTGACTTATATTCGAATTTGTGGTCAGTCAATTTACCATCGAAAATAACTGCCGTCGACATGTGGTAAAGACCGTACCATCGCAAATCCGTCAAGCTAACTATCTACAGGCCTGGACAGGCACGTAGGGTTCCAGGAGGTTGAGGATCCCAGAACTGCCAGAAATTCGTCACATGAAACGCACCGGCTGCCTTTACCCGCAGGGGATACCCCTGTTACTCATTTCTGATATAGGTTGGATCGACCCCAGGGCCATAATGCGGCCAGAAGGATTAAGTCGAATAAAAATCCCAACGACCCAACCGCGATCCAGCACATTACCTTCCGTCTTGTTAGCGCTGTGCCTCAATCAACTGCGCCGCCGCGTACCATCGGATTTCAGTACCTGCCGCCACAAATTGCAGTACCTGCCGCCACAAATTGCGGTACCTGCCGCCACAAATTGCAGTACCTGCCGCCACAAATTGCGGTACCTGCCGCAACAAATCTTTCCCGCAAGCGAATTGTTGTCGGTCACCTGCCATCACAACGAATCAGCCGGCCTCTTTCTTGACTCACAAAAGTCTGTGGAGAAAGCAAAAGTGTGTAAAAATAAAGACCCATTAAGGAGGCTCAACCTACAAGTGAGTGTTTCATACCTTAACTAATTACTCACAGCTATTGCCAGTCACGCTCACCTACTTCAAAAAACAGGACCTGATGAATCAGAATATTCACTTTGAAGTAAAACTAAGAGCAGGATTTCTAAAGTTAGGGACTGTTTCTCTCGGGTATAGTAATTGTCACGCATGTCGTGAACATTTCACGGCAACTAAATTCAGTAGAATCCTATCGGATGGTTCAAGTAAAGGATTGTTCCCGAAAGGGTGTCTGATGATGCAGACGGAGTCTGTCTCGGAAACAGTGGTTTACTTAAGGTACCTAAGATGGGTTTCAGACTGACAGGATTTGATTGAGCAATACATTTTTGTAAATAAATGCTAGGTGATTGCATTGGAAGAGAACATTGCGTGTTATAACCCTAATCAGTTTCAAATATTTGAGGACTAAATTTACAGAGATGTAACTTTACCTGATACTTTGTATGGGTGTGAAAATTGACTGATCATCCGTAAGGAAGAACATAGAAATAGGTAATTGAGAACAGGGTGACGATAAAGTGTTCATACGTAACAGGATTTGAATAGGATTTAAAGACGAGATTTATAACTTACACCTTCTTGCAGTATTTTTAGGATGATGTGTGCTGGGGCATGCAGAGAGAACTGGAAAAATTAGAAAGGAATACAAAATTTTTAATCTGAAAACTTGAAGGGAAAGCACCGCTCTGGAGAGGCAGAAGTAGACGGAAGAACTAGGGTCTTAAAACTGATATTCTCACGGCGGAAACTGTAAAGAATGTTTTGATATCGGATGTGATTCCTTGAGAGGTTTAAAATCCATACCAACATTTCTTTGTGGTAGAGGATGGGCCTTCGTGGTCTGTTCTAGTGTGAAATTTAGAGGATTAAGCTTGGCGATGGAGAATATGTTTAGAGTATGGGGAATGTTACCGGTCAGTTTATCTTTGAAGGATTGTATTTGGTTTATGGGGGGATCTTTTAAGAGTACGTATCGGCCATTAGGGTGAGTTTACAGTTAGGCGGAACAAGATTGCTTTTGTGGGAACATGCGAGGTAGTTACTATGACTGGTGCACTATGCCTTTTGCTCTCTAACGGCATCACTCTGGTGTTTCCTTGTTTGGCGGACCCGGTATCAGGAATTTAGTTAGTTATTTTCCGGACAGACTACAGCTAGGACTGAAGGAGGCTGTTTGCAGTGCCGCGCTCGGCAAATGTATGTGAGATCAGTCCACTACAGTAAAGTTCAATAAAAGCTATTGTGTCTTTTCTTGTACTCATCGAATAGAAATACTGACAGAGGTGTCGATCGATTAAGTGGCCAACACGTGAGTGTTCCTAGAGGTTAGGGTTTCAGAGCCATCGAAATTATCTAGTTTGCCGTGCCCGAGAAACGAACAACAAACGGGTATGGGAATAAAAACCGGGATTGCGACCTTGGACGGCCCGAGAGGGATGAATGGCCTGAAGGGTGGTTGGAGGGGGTGGTGTGTAGAGAAGGGGAAGAATGTGGGGGAGAATGAGTGAACAGGAATTCACTTGAAGTATATAAAAATGCTATAAAATAACATGATGGAACGAAGTAAATAAGACGAATGGGTGTAGAGATTGCAGAGGGGAAGAGAAAGCAGTAAAGAAATTGGGTGGCCTTCACAGCTATTGGTAAGCTTTGTTAATGTAGGACGTAAATGAAGGAATAAAGAAGCGCCAGAGAAAGGAGGGAGAAGACATTTTTTAGAAGAAGTAAGAAAGAAAGGGAAAATGAGGAAGAAAAGGAGTGAAGGAGAGGAAAAATTAAAAAGGAGGAAGGGAAAGAAAGAAAGATGAAATAAAATCAAAAACAAATAAATGACGAATGCCACTCTTACGTCGTTACACGTATTTTTGCCGTTACAAAAAGTCAGGAAGCAAGTGTTATTATACATGTGCTATATTTAACTGAGTTTACAGCCGGGTCCCACGTTCACTAGTCCTTGTTCGAGTTGAATGGCACTTCAGACGGGGTTTAAATGATCTAATTGAAAGTGCATCCTGATTAGTAGCATCCACCTCTGTGCATGATCCCGCTGGTAGACAGGTCAGTCCACTGTACACTCCTTCCCTTCTCGAAGTGCATAAATGCACGGTAAGTACTTCCGCGTCCTATTCTGGAGGTACTTGGTTTGAATATGGCACGGAAGGCTGTCCTATCTCGGCCGTTCGAGGTTCTGCCTAGAAGTACCGTCAATTGGCCGCAGTCGCTACTGTCCAAATATTGTTAAGTCGTGTGTGGTAATCATCCTGCGTTCAAAACAGGTAGTACATATACCTGTCTTTAAATAAACGCCCCAGAGGAGGGGCTGTCCTGACTGGTACTTCTGTACCCTTCAATCGCCTATCTTTCGAAATATTGGCAAAACTGTATACAGGAGTGAACAGCGTCTGGGCGCCAGGTCGCCCCTGCGACTGAATTTTGTATTATGGCACATAATGTTTCCAGATTCTCAAAATGGAACTTGCTTCATGTCACCCTTGCAGTTCTCAGAATCTTGAGATGGCTTCTAAATTTTTGGAAACTTTGTTCAACTCTGACTGCAAAACGAATTCCAAGGAACAGAGAAGACAACATTTAGGTTATGGTCTTCTGGAATGAAGCCTCATAAGTTGGTATGTAGATACCAGTGTGTCAGTGGAACTTGTTGCCTTCATTTCAGAGTACTGACGTTGAGCACAACAGTTTGTCCCAAACATTTTATTACTTGTCTGCCCAAATTGCACGGAGTCACTTTCTCGGAGATCCCTTGAGTTTCTGTTACTGCGGTTCTCTAAGAACGTCAAAGTGTCTGTTAGACTGCGTTTGAAATGTGATGGCACACGCGCAGAAACCAGATTTCGTCTTTAGGCGAAACGGACGAATCCATTTAAATCGGCGGGGGCGTCAGTTCAGTCGACTACTGGCAGCCGAGGTTTGCGCATCAGCTGTAGTAATACTGAATACATCATGTTCCGAGGTAGTGTGAAGAGTACTGACTACCTACTCCATTCGCCAGTTTCCACTTCACTTCCTCTCCCGTGCGTCACCGTGTGCCATCACATTTCAACTGGACTCTAGCACCATTACACCTGCCTACTACTGAGCCTCTAGCATGGCGAGAACGGTAAGAGCCGTTTCACCAAGTGTGCGCGTCGGAATGCGATTACCCCGGTGTCACTGTCTGCTTGTCTCTAACAGTTGGGGCCCGTAACGACGGTGAATTCTTGGCATGGCCAAGGTGTTCATTTATAGTGGAATCAACTGCCACCTAACAGGGAGGCTTACACTGCGAATATATAATCTTTTTTTTTTTCTGATTTGTTGAGTGAAAGTCATTATAGACCAACTATATCGACTTTTACCTGCAACATTTTAATGCTAATACTAACACCCCTTCACTTGCACCCAGTGTGTACAAATTTTTAAAAAAATCTCGGCGACACCTCCAAATTCTTGGTGCTCGAATGGTGACAAATCAAGCTGCATACCGAGGACCTACAGTTCTGGAATGACATGTGAAACTAACTGTCAGCTGACGCTTGTGCTCGGTTCGCAAACCGATAACACAGTTTTGTTTGTAAGGGAAAAGAACTTAAGAAATTGTGCTGAAAATATTTGGCGCCACGTTGCAAAGTTTAGTCCCCCGAACAACCAGGTGCCTTGGATTTGTGCAGACCTCCATTCACCTTCACAATTCGCTTTCAGCTTCGCCTTGATCTTCATCCCACCATATTTTTTCACGGTCATGATTCCGGCCACCTTAGGCCACCTGTTTCTGTCCATTCTGTCTGCGCAGTCTCTCCGCCTTATTCTTATGTACGCTATTGACTGATAATCTCCGAAGCATAAAATGTGCTTACAAGACGCAAGAACAAGGCAAACTGACCGCTCCGTTAATAAAATCAGGGC